>Ga0209777_10005891_pt1 | contig 13970 bp, 10 predicted proteins | sample FrelakmetHBP12HB_FD_187147 | JGI IMG/M metagenome (GOLD analysis project Ga0209777, IMG submission 187147) | Freshwater lake sediment microbial communities from the University of Notre Dame, USA, for methane emissions studies -HBP12 HB (SPAdes)... | ecosystem: Environmental > Aquatic >...
CCCCGCCGTTAAGCCGAGGAAGGTCGAAGATCCGACGGGCGCCGGCGATTCATACAGGGGCGGGCTGATAAGCGGACTGATCCAGGGCAGGGATATCGAAGAGTGCGCCAAGTTGGGCAGCGTGTGCGCATCCTTTGCCGTGGAATGTTACGGCACACAGGATTACAGGTTCAGCCCTGAGGAGTTCGAGGAGAGGCTCAACAGATCGTTCTGATCGCACGACCGGGCTCGACATAAAAAGAATAACGTCAGGAGAACGTACAATGGCAAAGATGAAAACAGTGAGCATCGAGGCAAAGTCTGATGACAGATTTAAGGTCGAAGTAAAGGCGGGAACCCATACTCTCTATGTCGACCAGCCGACAACAGGCGGCGGGAAAGATGCGGGACCGAACCCGATTGAATATCTATTCACGTCTCTTGCAGGATGCATCGCCACGGTGGCAAGAATCATTGCCATCCAGAAGAGGTACAAATTGAACGGCATGCAGATGAGGGTGGAGGGGACATTCGATCAGGAGACAATTCTCGGCAAGAGCAAAGAAAACAGGCCCGGAGTCGAGGGCATAAATGTTACATTAAGCATCGATGCGGAGATGACGAAGGAGGAAAAAGAGGCCTTTGTGCATGAAATAGAAAGCAGGTGTCCTGTATCGGACAACCTCGCCTGTGTAACTCCCATTAAAGTTGAATTGGCGTGATTCCCAGAACAAAGTGATTAATCGATTTCACGGGCGGGAGGAGGTTTCTTCAACCGCCCTTTTTCCTGCATTTCTTCCCGCAGCAAAGAAGCGGCTCAACCGTATCCAAGTTCCGCAAGCCTTTCCTCGCTGATCCCCAGAAAATGCGCGATTTCATGCACCACCGTAATTTCGATTTGTTCCTCAAGTTCTTCTATTGTGTTGCACATTTTTTCCAAAGGCTCCTGGAACAGAATAATGGTGTCCGGGTAAAGAGGCGGATAGAACACAGAACGATCCATGAGTGCTGTACCCCTGTACATGCCAAGCAAAGGTTCATTCCGATGAAGACCCATCTCATCGAGAATTTTCTTAGAAGGACGCTTCTGGACGGAAATGATGATATTTTTCAGATGATCCCTTATTTCCGACGGGATCCGTGCAATCGCCCTTTTTACAGCCCGATCGATTTCCGTCTCGCTCAGCTTTAACGTCTTCATGATAGGTCCACTATATCGGCAGGACTAAAGTCCTGCACTACATCAAAATACAATCTGGATTCCCGCCTGCGCGGGAATGACAAAATGTCGTACCTTTATGCAATCGGGGGTGATGAAGATGCTTCGTGGGCTTCAATTTCTTGTATAAGCGTGTCCCATGAAGCATACAGATTTTCAAGTTCCCTGGTAATATCATGCAGCTCCTGACTTAGGATTTTGATCTTCTGCGGATCCCTGTGAATGCCCGGCTCGCAGAGAATCTTTTCGTTATCCGCCTTCTTCTCTTCGAGATAGATGATGTTATTCTCCAGCACCTTCAGTTTCGTTTTAAAGTCACTCATAATGCGCGAAAGCCGGTTTCTTTCCTCCGCCTCCAGCCGTTTCTCCTCCTTTGTCTTAAAAGGCCTGCGCCCGGGCGTCGCCTCGCTCCCTTCCGGTGGTGATGCCGTTGCGGATGGATTGCTGGCCACAGATGCGCCGGCTGCGTCCGCGAAAACCGCGGCCATTTCACCGCGCTTCTGGATGAAGTAAGAATAGTTTCCAAGATATTCGTAGCACCGCCCGACGCGAATCTCGATCACCCTGGTGACGAGGCGATCCAGGAAGAACCGGTCGTGGGAAACTATTACCACAGTCCCTGTATAGCCGAGCAGGGCATTCTGGAGGATCTCTTTCGTTTTGAGGTCCAGATGGTTGGTGGGTTCGTCGAGGATCAGCAGGTTGGAATCCTGGAGGAGTATTTTCAGCAGGGCCAGGCGGGATTTCTCTCCGCCGGAGAGTACGGAAATCTCTTTATAGATGTCATCCCCGGAGAAGAGAAAAGTGCCTAGGAGGTTCCTTTTCTCCTGGTCATTGCTGCGCCCGCCCGTCAGGCAGACGTCGTCCCAGATGGTACGCCCATAGTCGAGATTCTGGGCGCTTTCCTGAGAAAAGAAGGCCATGCTCACGTTGAGGCCGTAGGTGATCTTCCCGGAAGACGGCTCTTCCGCACCGGCAAGAATCCTGGCCAGGGTGGATTTACCTGCCCCGTTGACGCCGACGAGAGCGATTTTTTCACCCCTGTAGATTGTCAGGTCAAAGGAATTGAAAACCAAGAGATCCCCATAGCTCTTGGAAATCTGTCTTGCAGACAGAGCGTCCCTGCCGCTTTTCGGCGCTTCGGGAAACCTAATATGAATCTGCCTCCGGCTTCTTTCGCTTTCAATAACTTCAAACCGTTCGAGCATCTTGATGCGGCTCTGTACCTGCCTGGCCTTGGTGGCTTTATACCGGAACCTTTCGATGAACTCCTGTGTCTTTTTGATCTCTCCACGCTGCAGGGCCATCTGTTTCTTGAGGGCCTCAAGACGCCTTTCCTTCTCCGCAAGATAGTGGGAGTAGTTTCCCTTGTACACGGTAAGCCGATGATTGGCGAGTTCCACTATCTGATTGACCATCTTATCCAGGAACACGCGGTCGTGGGCAATCGCAAGGAGAGTGCCGTGGTAATTTTTCAGATAGCTTTCCAGCCACTCCATGCTCTCCGTATCCAGGTGATTGGTCGGTTCGTCGAGGAGCATGATATCCGGGGCGGATAGTAAGATCAGGGCAATCAGGATGCGCATCTTCCAGCCACCGGAAAATTCAGTGCAGTTCTTGGAGAAATCCTTTTCAAGGAACCCGAAGCCGTTTAGTATCTGCTTCGCCTTTGCGTCGAAACGGTATCCCTCGGCGGCCTGAAAGCGGGCTGTCGTGGCTTCGTATGCCTTCAGTATTTCCTGATACTCGGCCGAGTCCGGATCGTACTGGGACATGCGTCTTTCATGATCTTTCAGGGTCTGTTCAATATCATATATGCCGCTCTTCTTCCTCAGATACTCTATGAGGGGAAAGGGCTCCAGTTCTACGAGGTCCTGCGGCAGATATCCTATTGTCCTGTTTTTCCTGTTGGGAATTTCTATGGTGCCCTCATCGATATCGACCATCCCCAGGATAGCTCTGAAAAGGGTGGTCTTCCCCGTGCCGTTATCTCCTACGAGACCGATCCTGCTTTTTTCCGGAATCATCCAGGTGATGTTGTCGAATATCTTGTTGTCAGCGAAAGACAGGGAGATGTTGTTCAGATAAATCACAGATTAAGTACCGATATTAGCTCTATTTCAGGTGAGGGAGTATAATGAAAAAAGGCGGGGGTGTCAATACCGGGGAAATAGCCTTCTGCCCTAAATCCCTCCTCGGTTTCGAAGGTTTCAGGATTGTCAATCTTGCCGTGTCCTTTCTTTTTTTGTCTTGACATCAGGGTATGATTTCCTTATATTCACAAGGCTCATCGATACATTTTTGTATTAATAATTCATTTAAATTTAACATTTTTGCATGCTAATTCCATCTCGGAACGCCCACCAGGTTGCTTCTGGTCAAGAACTAAAATGAAGTTAAATATCAGCGATTGTATTGGTTTGTAAAAAAATTTGCAGCTTCCTTCTCTCCCTATCTTCAATGTCTGAGAGGTTGCGCAAAAAATTCTCATCTTCAATTATAATCAAAGGATACTTTTATGCCAAAACGCCCCGACATTAACAAAGTGTTGATCATAGGATCAGGCCCCATCGTAATAGGTCAGGCATGTGAATTCGATTATTCGGGTACGCAGGCCTGCAAGGCCCTGCGCAAGCTCGGCTACCAGATTGTTCTGGTAAATTCCAACCCGGCCACTATCATGACAGACCCGGGAATGGCTGATGTCACATACGTGGAACCGTTAAACCTTCAATACCTGACAGAGATCATCGAAAATGAGCGACCCGATGCTATACTGCCCAACCTTGGTGGACAGAATGGCCTCAATCTTACCTCAGAACTCCACCGCACCGGTGTCCTCAAGAAATACGGCGTCAAGGTCATTGGCGTTCAGGTTGATGCCATCGAAAGAGGTGAGGACCGTATTGCCTTCAAGGAAACGATGAATAAGCTTGGGATCGAGATGCCGCGGAGCGAACCGGCTTACACCGTTGAAGAGGCTAAGGAGATCGCTGCAAAGATCGGTTACCCTGTGGTTATACGCCCTGCCTATACCATGGGAGGAACGGGAGGAGGACTGGTTTACAATCTTGAAGAACTCCGCACAGTGGCGAGCCGCGGTATATCAGCGAGCCTTGTGGGACAGATCCTGATAGAGGAATCTGTCCTGGGTTGGGAAGAGTTGGAGCTTGAGGTAGTCCGTGACGCGAAGAATCAAATGATCACTGTCTGCTTCATTGAGAATGTGGATGCCATGGGTGTACACACAGGTGATTCCTACTGCACGGCCCCCATGCTCACCATCGATCCGGATCTCCAGAAGCGCCTCCAGAAGTATTCTTATGACATCGTCGAGGCCATCCAGGTCATCGGCGGCACAAATATCCAGTTTGCCCACGACCCCGAAACGGGGCGTGTAGTCGTCATCGAAATCAATCCGAGAACATCACGCTCATCCGCCCTCGCCTCAAAGGCCACGGGATTCCCCATTGCCTATGTCTCATCGCTTCTTGCCGGCGGCCTCGCACTTGATGAAATACCATACTGGCGTGAAGGCACTCTCGATAAATACATACCCTGGGGCGATTATGTAGTAGTCAAATTCTCCCGTTGGGATTTCGAGAAGTTCCCCGGCGCCGAGGATAAACTCGGCACCCAGATGCGCGCCGTGGGCGAGGTCATGAGCATCGGCAAGACATATAAAGAGGCCTTTCAGAAATCCATCCGCTCCCTGGAGAAAAGCCGTTACGGCCTAGGTTTCGTGAAGGACTTTCATAGTAAAACTCTCGAAGAACTTATGGACCTCCTCTACGAACCATCGAGTGAACGGCAGTTTATCATGTATGAGGCCCTGCGGAAAGGAGCCTCCGTGGAAGATCTTTTCAAGAGAACGTATATCAAGCGCTGGTTCATAGGGCAGATGAAGGAACTCGTGGAGCTTGAGGAGAAGATCAGCCAGTACAGCATGGAGGAACTGCCCGACGACCTTTTCCTACAAGCAAAGAGGGACGGCTTTTCAGATCGTTACCTTGCCATGCTATTCAAGGTCCCTGAGAAAACAGTACGGCAGCGGCGCCTGAACCTGGGGCTCGGCCAGAGATGGGAGCCCGTGCCGGTGAGCGGAGTGGAAAACGCCGCTTATTATTTTTCAACCTACAATGCCCCGGATAAAGTCGGTGTAAGCGACCGCAGGAAGATCATGGTCCTGGGTGGCGGCCCTAATCGAATCGGCCAGGGGATCGAGTTCGATTACTGCTGCGTTCATGCAGCCTTTGCCCTCCGCGACGAGGGCTACGAGTCCATCATGGTGAACTGCAATCCGGAGACCGTATCCACAGACTACGACACCTCGGACAAACTTTATTTTGAGCCCCTTACCGTGGAGGACGTGCTTTCCATTTACGAGAAGGAAAAACCCGAGGGGGTTATCGTTCAATTCGGCGGCCAGACGCCCTTGAATATTGCGAATGAACTTTATCAGGCCGGTGTCAGGATCATAGGAACTTCTCCTGAGACAATCGATCTTGCCGAAGACCGCGACCGCTTTCGTCAGATGATGAAGAAGCTCGGCATCCCTATGCCGGAGTCGGGAATGGCAAGCACTCTTGAGGAGGCAGTTGGGATTGCTGCGAACATCGGCTATCCCCTCATGGTGCGTCCCTCCTATGTCCTCGGCGGGCGCGGCATGGAAGTTGTCCATGACGAAAGGATGCTCAAGCGCTACGTGACAGCAGCCGTCGGAGTGACGCCGGAACGTCCCATCCTCATAGATAAATTTCTGGAGAATGCCATCGAGGCCGAGGCGGATGCAATTTCTGACGGGACCGATGCCTTTGTTCCCGCTGTTATGGAGCACATCGAGCTTGCCGGCATTCACTCGGGAGATTCGGCTTGCGTGATCCCGCCCATAAGCATCCCGGTGCGTCATATCGATACCATCTGCGACTACACGAAGAAGATCGCCGTGGAGTTCAACGTCGTAGGTCTTATGAACATACAGTACGCCATTGCAGACGACGTGGTCTACATCCTGGAAGCCAACCCGAGGGCATCCAGAACGGTGCCCCTCGTGTCCAAGGTCTGCAATATTTCCATGGCGCGCATTGCCACCCAGATAATGTTGGGAAAGAAGCTTGCAGATCTGAATCTCAAAGAAAGGTCGTTCAGACACTTTGGCGTAAAGGAAGCGGTTTTCCCGTTCAATATGTTCCATGAGGTGGACCCGGTACTCGGGCCGGAGATGCGATCTACGGGTGAGGTCTTAGGCCTTGCCGACTCTTTCGGCCTTGCCTTCTATAAGGCGGAGGAGGCAGCGCAGCAGGTTCTTCCCGATAAGGGCACAGTCCTGATCACTGTGGACGATAAGGACAAGGGGAGTGTGCTCGGGGTGGCAAAGGAATTCCAAAGGCTCGGCTTCCACATCAAATCCACGGAGGGGACCCACAAGTATCTTCTGCGAAACGGCATTACGACGGAGCCCATTCTCAAGACGCATGAGGGCAGGCCGGATATCGTCGACGGCATCAAGAACAGGGAAATACAGTTGGTGATCAACACCCCGAATGGAAGGGTGGGTAAGCACGACGATTCATACATTCGAAAAAACGCAATCAAACACAAGATCCCTTACATTACGACGGTGGCCGCGGCTGTTGCAGCGGCGAAAGGGATAGCGGCTAACCGCGAGGGACGCGGACGTGCAAAATCTCTGCAAGCCTACCATGCAGAAATCAAGTGCTGAATGTTAAGGCACAATTAATGAGCATAAAGAGCCAAGACGAACAATCAGGCAGTTTAGCAAATTTTAGCAAGACACGTTAAAGTTGCCCTGCCTCATCAAACACAAAAGCAAAGGGAAAAATGTTATGGGTGGTTTTTTTGGTGTAGCAAGCAAAGAAGATTGTGTGCAGGACCTATTTTATGGAACCGATTATCACTCTCATCTGGGCACCAGCCGGGGCGGAATGGTGGTGCTGGGCAAGAAAGGCTTTGTGCGCGCTATACACAACATTGAAAACGCCCAGTTCCGTTCCAAGTTTGAAGGCGACCTGCAGCAGATGAACGGCACCATGGGCATTGGCTGTATCAGCGACACCGAAGCTCAGCCCCTCATAATCCGCTCGCACCTGGGCCATTACGCACTTTCCACCGTCGGACGCATCAACAATATTGAAACATTGGCGGAACAGGCCTTTGCCAACCAGACGGTGCACTTTCTGGAAATGGGAAGCGGCGCAATAAATCCTACTGAACTGGTAGCCGCGCTGATTAACCAAGGCGTCTCCTTTGTAGACGGCATTCGCCGGGCGCAGGAAGCCATCGACGGCTCCTGTTCCATGCTCCTGATGGTTCCAGAGGGCATTTATGCTATCCGCGACCGCTTTGGCCGGACACCGGTTATTATTGGCGAAAGAGATGGGGCCTATTGCGCCACTTTGGAAACCTGCGCCTTTCCCAATCTGGGCTATCAATTTAAATACGAACTAGGCCCCGGCGAGATTGTGCTGTTAACCGCAGACGGTATGGAACAGAGGAACCCGCCCGGTGACGTGCTGCGTATTTGTGCTTTCCTGTGGGTCTACTATGGCTACCCGGCCTCCACTTACGAAGGGATGAATGTGGAAGTGATGCGCTACCGCAGCGGTGCCGCCCTTGCCCGCAACGATGACGTGATTGTAGATATGGTGGCCGGCGTGCCCGATTCGGGGACAGGCCATTCCATTGGCTACGCCAACGAGGCCCGGCTGCCACAGTGCCGTCCTTTTGTAAAATACACGCCCACTTGGGCCCGGAGCTTCATGCCACAGGACCAGAATGTCCGCAATGTGGTGGCCCGGATGAAGCTCATTCCGGTTTATGAATTGATTCGTGGCAAGAGACTGTTGTTCTGCGAAGACTCCATTGTGCGTGGGACCCAACTGCGCGAGACCATCGAGCGATTGTATGATTGCGGCGCTAAAGAAGTGCACATGCGCCCAGCCTGCCCGCCGTTAATTTACGGCTGTCGATTCCTCAATTTCTCACGATCCCGTTCCGATTTAGATCTGGCTGGACGGCAGGCCATCCGCGAAATAGAGGGGCAAGACGAACCTTATCTGGCCGAATACGCCATCCCAGACTCGCCCAAGCGGCAGGCCATGATCGATCGCATCCGCATCCGCCTTAATTTGACTTCACTCAAATATCAGACCCAGGAAGATATGCTGGCTGCCATTAATCTCCCCAAAGAGAGAGTATGCACATATTGTTGGGATGGAGTTGGTTAGCAGTTTTTCTGTCGTCTCGGTTGTGTTATCTGCTGCTAGGCGGAGTCCGCTTTTTCGGGATCATCAATTTGGCTCTCCCGGCAGGGATTCAAAAGGGAAACCAGCGTATGTTTCAATCTTTCGAATAGAATTTAAATAGCGAGCCGGCTGACTCGTCTGATCTTCCAGATATAGGAGATTGTTTCAGGGTCAAATCCATTGATCAATCTGTTCCCCACTTCGCCTGGGCCGAGGTTATAGGCTGCTAAAGCCAGTTCGCGATCTTTAAATTTGTTGAGCAACATCTTATAGTATTTTGTTCCGGCCTTAAGGTTATTTACGGGGCCTTCGATGTCATCAAAACCCATTTCCCTGCCTGTTGTTCGTTTAACTCCCATCAGGCCCACTGCGCCGGCACCGGACTCGGCATTCTCATCAGTCAAAGACTCGACAATAGCAATAGCCTTGATATCCTCTGGGGCAGCGTAATACTTTCTTGATATCTGCTCGATTTGGCTGCCATACTTTTTTTCTATTATCTCGGCCAATCTGCGAATCTGTTCATCGGTAGCCCATACTACAGATTTCACTATGGCCTTCTCTACTCGGTTGTCACGGGCTTGTTGATATGAAGAGGCTTCCCCTCCAAATCTGTGTTCACAGTCCAGTGCTATTATAAGAATAATAGCGATAGCCGCGACAAAAGAAATCGAAAATTTGCGCATGATTCACCCTCCTGCATCTGGGGCTGCGTGTCCAAGGGGCCGGACTTGTTGGTTATTATGGCTCTCAATTGTAGCTGAAATAAGCTGGAAAGGGACTATCCACGTCTAGTATCATACAAAGCAAAAGGCACTCGTCTATAGTTGCCTATAGACCTGAGTGCCTCTCTTGTTTCCTGCAATCGTGCTTCTTACAGGGCCTTCACGTTGTCTGCTGCCGGGCCTTTCTTGCCCTGCTGAACGTCGAAGCTCACTCGCTGACCTTCATACAACGTCTTGAAACCCTCGGCTTGAATGGCGCTATGATGAACGAACACATCGCCACCGTCATCCTTTTCGATGAAACCGAAGCCCTTCTGCTCATTAAACCACTTTACTTTACCTTCTGGCATCGCTTAAATCCTCCTTTCTCAAAATTTTCTCACAGTCGGATTGCAGCTTTGACAGAAAGAAAAAGGCCACCAAGACCTAAAGGGCATGGCGGCCAACCTTTGCACTTCAATATGTCTGATCCAACTTGTACTGTACCCTTTCATAACTGAAAGGTACTAATTTGTAGTAAGAATAGTACTACCAAAGCTGAAAGTCAAGGATTATTTCATTTGTTTCAAAAATGCCAGTTTTCGCAATCACGCTCGATGCCGTATACCTTCATTCAAGACATCAGAATCAATATACTTCTCAGTATCACGCAACTCTTATAATTCAGCTCCTGACGAAGGCGGTAATGCAGCATTTGCTGCACCAACTTCTCTCTTGTTTATCATAAAAGCCTTTTTACCATGAGTGAAATCTTTAAGAGCATTGTAAGATTTCTTAGCTCTTTCATCGTTTTTTGGGATGCCGTGCTATCTTTTCAATCCCTTCCTGATGAGGGGGGAAGATAACACCTGCTTCGGTTATGATAGCAGTGATGTAACGGTTTGGGGTGATATCAAAGGCCGGGTTATAAACATGCATCCCCTCAGGCGCCACTCTTATGCCTCGAATGGTTGTGATCTCCTCCGCGTCTCTTTCCTCGATGGGAATCTCATCGCCATTTTGTACCGACAAATCTATGGTCGATAAAGGCGCCGCCACATAAAAAGGAATCTTATGTTCTTTGGCCAGGACAGCTAGGGAATATGTGCCGATCTTGTTCGCCACATCACCGTTGGCTGCAATCCGGTCCGCCCCGACGATAACCTTGTTGATCTTTCCTTGTTTCATCAAGAACCCTGCCATGTTATCGGCTATGAGCGTGGCGGGTATCTTCTCTTTCGTGAGTTCCCACGCTGTGAGCCGTGCCCCTTGGAGCACGGGTCGCGTTTCATCGACAAAGACATGGAGTTTTTTCCCTTCCTCCCAGGCGGCTCTGACAACACCCAGGGCTGTTCCGCAGCCGGCTGTGGCCAAGGCGCCTGCATTACAGTGGGTGAGGATATTATCGCCGTCCTGAATCAGCGCCCTTCCTTTAATGCCTATCTTTTCGTTAATGGCGATATCCTCCTCGCAGATGCGGATGGCTTCCTCCACAAGAACCCGCTTGATGTGATCAGGAGAGCCAGATATGGCTTCGTCGAAGGTCTCTTTCATCCTCTCTATGGCCCAGAAAAGATTTCTTGCCGTGGGCCGGGTCCGAGAAAACTGATCACATATTTCATAAAACTCGCTCTTGAAGCCTTCTTTCGACGAGGTGGCGAGATGGAGCGTGCCCAAGGCAATGCCCATCGCTGCAGCTACTCCGATTGCCGGGGCGCCACGGACGGTCAGGTCTTTAATTGCGGCAATTACATCCTTATAATCAGTGAATCTCAGGTAGCGTTCTTCACGTGGCAGGGCCTTTTGGTCGATCATTACCACCGCATCATCCTTCCAGAAAATCGTCTTTATGGCACCGTCCATCTTGTGAGTTTTTCCTCTCTGAGTGTTAAACAGGTTCGCTTTACCTGTCCGGTGTCTCCTCGCAACTACACAATAATTTCGTGTAAATCATTCGGAAAGATATCTAAGAGGCGAATCAAGGATTTCTTCTTGACCAGAGTTTATGCAACTCTTCACTGCCATTCGGCATATTGATCAAAACTGTAATATGGGTAAAAAAAGATTTTGAGGCCCGATGCACGGCTTCTGAGAAATCCGCTGCTTAGGGCGCGGGAGCACTACGACCCTGCTAACATTTTTTTCAGGAGGTCATTGATGAGTTGCGGACTTGCCTTCCCCTGGGTTGCTTTCATCACCTGACCTACAAAATAGCCAAAAAGCTTCTCCTTGCCCTCCCGATACTGCTCAACCTGTGCCGTATTTGCTGCCAGCACGTCCGCAATGATTTTCGTAATCGCAGCCTCATCGGTGATCTGTATCATGCCCTTCTCTTCAATAATCGTCTTTGGCGGCTTGCCGGTACTATACATCTCCTCGATGATATCCTTGGCCATCTTCCCGCTGATAGTTCCATCTTCAATGAGTTTAATCATCTCCGCGAGTGATTGGGGTAGAATGGGACATTCTTTGATATCCCGCTTTTCCTCGTTGAGGAATCGCAGGATATCCCCCATGACCCAATTGCTTGCCGCCTTCGGTTTTCCGGAAAGCCTGGCCACATCTTCGAAGTAATCAGCGAGCGCCCGGCTTGACGTCAATACACCGGCGTCATAGGAGGGGAGTTGATAATCTCTGATAAACCGCTCCCGTTTCTCGAGAGGAAGTTCAGGGAGGCTGCTCCTTACTTTCTCTATCCATGCCTCGTCCGTGATTATCGGGACAAGATCGGGATCGGGAAAATACCGGTAATCGTGGGCCTCTTCTTTTCCCCGCATGGATATGGTAACCCCCTGTGCATCATCCCACAGCCTGGTTTCCTGGATCACCGCCTGGCCGCTCTCCAGGATATACTGCTGCCGCTTGATTTCATACTCCAGGCCACGCTGGACATTCCTGAAGGAGTTCATGTTTTTCAGCTCTGTCCTTGTACCGAAGGTTGTTTCTCCCATTGGTCTGATGGACACATTGGCATCACAGCGGAAGCTCCCCTCTTCCATGTTCCCGTCACAGATCTCCAGATATACAAGTATTTCGTGCAATCTTTTCAGGTAGGCGGAGGCCTCTTCGGCGCTTCTCATATCCGGCTCGCTGACAATCTCAATGAGCGGCACCCCCGTCCTGTTCAGGTCTATGTAACTCGACGGTAAATGCTCATCGTGAATCATCTTGCCTGCATCTTCCTCCATGTGAATCCGCGTTATGCCGATTCTTTTCTTTGTCCCATCATCTTCAATATCCACATAGCCATGTTCCGCAAGGGGCTGGGCATACTGGGAAATCTGATATCCTTTAGGGAGGTCAGGATAGAAATAGTTTTTCCTCGCAAAGGTGCATGCCTCGTTAATCCTGCAATTAGTCGCAACTGCCATCTTCATTGCGTACTCGACGACCTTCCTGTTTAGAACGGGCAGGACCCCCGGCATACCCATGCATACGGGACAGGTGTGACTGTTTGGCTCGGCCCCAAAAACAGTAGAGCAGGTGCAGAATATTTTTGACTCCGTAAGAAGTTGGGCATGAACCTCCAGCCCGATTACCGGTTCATATGCCATTAGAGATTCGGTCTCCTCTTCTCAATGTTCGCATGCTTTTCAAATGCAGATGTAATTTGAATCAACTTCCCCTCTTCAAAATGTCCCGCCAGAAACTGGGCGCCTATTGGAAGTCCTTGCCGTGTGAACCCGCACGGCACAGATATCCCCGGTATGCCTGCCAAGTTTGTTGATATGGTGAATATGTCAGACAGGTACATCTGCAGGGGATCGTCCATTTTTTCCCCGATTTTGAAGGCAGGAGTGGGTGATGTCGGGGTCAGTATCACATCGCAATCTTTAAATGCCTCTTCAAAATCACGTCTAATCAGTGCCCTCACCTGTGAGGCCTTCTTATAGTAAGCATCGTAATAGCCGGAAGACAATGCATACGTCCCTATCATTATCCGCCTCTTTACCTCGGCCCCGAACCCGGCGGACCGTGTCTTCTTGTACATATCCAGGAGGTCCCTGCAGTCTTCTGCCCGGTATCCGTACTTCACGCCGTCATATCGGGCCAGATTGGAACTCGCCTCAGCGGGGGCTATGATGTAATACACAGCCAAACAATATTCCGTATGGGGAAGAGATATCTCGACACACGAAGCTCCCAGTTCTTCGATGGCCTTCATGGCCCTGCTCGTGGACTCCGTTATCTCCGGGTCAATGCCTTTTATGAAGTACTCCTTTGGAATCCCCACTTTGAAGCCATCAATCCCCCGTGAGAGAAATGCCGTGTAATCGGGTACGTCCATGGGAACAGATGTAGACTCCCTCGGATCATATCCGGCAATAACATTCATCATGATGGCGCAGTCTTCAACGTCTTTTGTAAAAGGACCAATCTGATCCAGGGAGGAGGCGAAGGCAATGAGACCGTACCGGGATACCCTTCCGTACGTTGGTTTCATTCCCACAACGCCGCACAAAGCAGCAGGCTGTCTTATGGAACCACCTGTATCGGAACCGATGGAGGCAATGCACTCATCAGCTGCCACAGCAGCAGCGGACCCGCCGCTCGACCCGCCGGGTATCCTGTCGAGGGCCCAGGGATTCTTGGTTATCCCAAAATATGAGGTCTCCGTAGATGAACCCATGGCGAATTCATCCATATTAGTCTTGCCGGTGAACACTGCGCCGGCTTCCTTCAATTTCTCCACCACTGTGGCATCGTACGGCGGGATATAGTTGTACAGGATGCGGGATCCGCACGTAGTTGTGAAACCCTTCGTGCAGACGATATCCTTGAGGGCGATGGGTATTCCCGTAA
>Ga0209777_10005892_pt1 | contig 13967 bp, 9 predicted proteins | sample FrelakmetHBP12HB_FD_187147 | JGI IMG/M metagenome (GOLD analysis project Ga0209777, IMG submission 187147) | Freshwater lake sediment microbial communities from the University of Notre Dame, USA, for methane emissions studies -HBP12 HB (SPAdes)... | ecosystem: Environmental > Aquatic >...
GCGTCCGGGTCGTAGCGGGTGAGGGCGTCCCGGCCCCACACCGCCCAGTTACGCGAGCCGGAGATCTTCCGGCCTTCCAGGTTCATGAACTGGTTGGCAGGCACGTCGTAGGGCAGGGTAAGCGCGCCATCCTCTTCAGCGAAGATCTGCAGGAACTGCCCGCCAGCCCCCATCAACTCAGCTGGCCACAGGGCAGTATGGAAAAAGATGTTGTCCTTGCCGATGAAGTAAAAGGCCCGCGCGGACGGGTTCACCCACCAGTCCTTCCAGGCATCGGGATCGCCACTGATCTTCGCCCACTCGACCGCCGCCGAGAGATAGCCGATGACCGCTTCGAACCAGACGTAAAGGCGTTTATCGTCCCAACCCTCCACTGGGACCGGGATGCCCCAATCCAGGTCACGTGTAATCGGGCGCGGCTTGAGACCCTCGGCTTCGATCTTCCGCAGCGATTCGCCCAGCACAGTCTCGCGCATGTACCCGGAGCGATCACGCAGGAAGTTGGCAACCTCCGGCTCGAGTTTGGAGAGATCGAGGTAGAAGTGCTCGGTCTCGCGCAATTCCGGTGTGGAACCGTCCACTTTCGACTTCGGGTTGAGCAGTTTTTCGGGTTCGAGCACATTCCCGCAATTGTCGCACTGGTCCGAGCGTGCCCCCGGATCGCCGCAAATGTAGCAGGTGCCTTCCACATAGCGGTCCGGCAGGAAACGTTTGGCAGTGGGCGAGTACCACTGCATGGATTTCTGGGTGAATAGGAAGCCATTTTTTTTCAGGGCCAGGAACATGGACTGCGCTACTTTGAAATGATTCTCGGTGTGGGTGGTGGTGAACAGGTCATACTGGATGCCCAACTGCTGGAACAGGTCAATGAATCCATGGTGATATTTCTTGTAGACTTCCTCGACCGGTTTACCTTCTTTATCCGCTGCAATCGTGACCGGTGTGCCGTGTGAATCGGTGCCCGAAACCATTAACACGTTATCCCCCTTCAGGCGGTGGTAGCGGGCGACGATGTCACCAGGCAGGTGTGAACCGGTAATGTTGCCGACATGGATCTCGGCGTTGGCATAGGGCCAGGCAATGGCAATCAGAATGTTTTCGGGCATGGCAAACTCCATTCTTCTTTTTTATCAGATTTCACAGACATGGACACTCACAGAAAGACACAAGAAGAAATCCATATTTATCCGTTCAATCAGTCCAATCCGTGTGATATTTTTCTTTACAAATAAAAAGGCCGTCCTTACAGAGGACAGCCCTTTGGGTAGACAAACGATATCCTACATCCCCGGTGTGGCTGTCCGTGCGCGGCAAGGCATTGCCATGGGCATGATTATGGACGCGGGAAAGCAAGTGTTGTTCATCAGGTTGAGTTTACTATGTACTGCGCCAGGATGCAAGTGTAAACCAGGATTCTGATGATCGAGGGAAAAATACTCCGCTCATTGACATCATTGTTGCTATAATACTTCTAAGGACTGCCCGGTTGCCCGGGCAGTTCCTTTGGACTGTAATCGAATCGTCACTACAAAATAAGTGACTGTTTGTAAAATCACCCCGAGGTCATCGATGAAACCCTTCCAACTCATCTTCAACTACGCCCGCCGATATACCCTTTCACTGGTCATTACCGCCATCAGCATGTTGGTCCTGGTGGGCATCCAACTGCTCATCCCGTGGATTGTTAAGCTTCTGATTGCAAATGTCACCGCACCGGGTGCCAGTGTGGCCAGTATGAATTACGTTACCACCCTGACACTAATCGTCCTGGCAGCTTATATCGTCCGGGCCGGGCTGTCTTTCGTCCGCTCGTACGTGGCCCATGTGGCTGGCTGGGGCGTGGTGGCGGATGTGCGTGAGTACATTTACGAACATATGCAGCGCCTTTCGCTGCGTTTTTACGAGGACAAGCAGGTTGGCAACCTGATGTCCAACGTGGTTAACGACACCGACCTGTTCGAACAGCTCATCGCCCACGCCATCCCCGACGTGGTGGTCAACGCGGTCACCCTGATCGGCGTGACCGCTGTGCTGCTCGATTTGAACTGGAAGTTGACTCTGCTCAGCATCATCCCCATACCCTTGGTTTTCCTGTCGCTGCGGATCTACGCCAAATATGTCCGCCCGGCCTTCCGCAATCGCCAGAAGGTGCTGGGCGAACTGAACGCCCTGCTGAACGACAACCTGTCGGGCATCCGCGAGATCAAGGCCTTCACCCGTGAAGCCGAAGAAGCCCGGCGCGTTCATGAAGGCATCGAGAATTACCGCAAATCGCAGCTCGGTGCACTGAAATTGATGGCCACCTTCCAACCGTTCGTGGAATTCACCTCTTCGCTCGGGACGCTGATCGTCATTTACTTCGGTGGGCGGCTGGCACTGCAGGGTAAACTTCCAATCGCGGACCTGGTGGCGTTTTTCCTGTACCTGCAAAGTTTCTACGCACCCGTGCAGAACCTGAGTGGCGCATGGGAAGCCATCCAGTCCTCGCTGGCCGGGGCAGACCGGGTGGCTGACCTGATGGCCGAGCCCCACGAGCCGCAGAACGTGCGCGGCGCGGGACCGGTGACAGGGCGGGCCAGCGGCGAGTTTGTCTTTCAGAATGTCAACTTTGAATACACCGAGGGCATCCCGGTGCTGGAGGATGTCTCTCTGGAGGTACCGGCAAAATCGGTGGTGGCACTGGTGGGACCGACGGGCGTTGGCAAGACCACCCTGGTCAGTCTCATCCCGCGCTTTTATGACGTGACCAGCGGTTCGATCACCCTGGACGGGCGCGACCTGCGTGAGTACACACTTGACAGTCTGCGCCAGCAGATCAGCATCGTGCTGCAGGATGTGTTCCTGTTCTACGGGACGGTGCGCGAGAACCTGCTCTTCGGTCGCCCGAATGCCGACGAGGCCGAGATGATCGCCGCCTCAAAAGCCGCCAACGCCCATGATTTCATCGCCGACCTTCCCGAAGGTTACGACACGCTCATCGGCGAGCGCGGCGTCAAGCTATCCGGTGGGCAGAAACAGCGCCTGTCCATTGCGCGTGCCATCCTGAAAGATGCCCCGATTTTAATCCTCGATGAAGCAACTTCCTCGGTGGACACCGAGACCGAGCAACTCATCCAGCAGGCGCTTGAACGCCTGGTGCAGGGACGCACCACCATCATCATCGCCCACCGCCTATCCACCATCCGTAATGCCGACAAGATCGTGGTGCTGGAGGACAAGTCCATCCGTGAGATGGGAACTCATGAGGAGTTGATCAAGCTGGGCGGATTGTATAAAAGGTTGTATACGGTGCAGAAGTAAAGTGAAATTACCTATTCCCTGTTTCTCACAAATAATCTTTTAACTGTCTTGCCCGCCTTGGATGGCGCAGCCGCCGCAGAGCTTTCCCCTCAATCTGGCGGATACGCTCGCGCGTCAGGCCAAACTTCTCCCCCACCTCCTCCAGCGTATTCGGTACACCCGAGTCCAGCCCAAAACGCAGGCGCAGGATACGCGCCTCGCGCGGTGTCAAAGTTCCCAGCACTTCGTCAATCTTCTCCTTGAGCATGGCCTCGTAAACGCTCTGCATCGGCGTGGGCGTCAGCTCATCTTCGATGAACATCCCCAGGTCGGACTCTTCGTCATCCCCCACAGGACTCTCCAGCGAAAGCGGCAACCAGGAAACCTGGAGGATCCACTGCACCTTGTGCAGATCCAGGCCCAGTTCCATCGCCAACTCTTCGAGAGTGGGGATTCGTCCCAGGCGCTGTTCCAGGTCGTGTGTGGCCTTGTAGGTCTGCCGGATGCGGTCGCTCATGTGGACCGGGACGCGGATAGTGCGCGCCTGGTCGGCGATGGCACGCGTGATGGTCTGCCGGATCCACCAGGTGGCGTAGGTCGAGAAACGGAAGCCTTTATGGACATCGTATTTCTCCACCGCCTTCATCAGGCCAAGGTTGCCCTCCTGGATCAGGTCCAGGAAAGGTACCCCGCGTCCCATGTAACGTTTGGCGATGCTGACCACCAGACGGGTGTTGGCCTTGATGATATGCTCGCGGGCCATAATCCCGTCTTGCACGAGGGTTTCCAGCCGCTGCCGGACCAGGGTCCGTCTGCGGTCGGGGGTGCGCAGCAAATCGGCTTTGGCCTTGCGCCCATCCTCGATGCGGACGGCAATCTCGAATTCCTCGTCCGCTTTAAGCAGCGGGACGCGCGACATCTCCTTGAGATACATGCCCACCGTATCATCGCTGGTAGTATCGTTGACCACAGGCTCCGGGTCGGCTGAGGGCTCCAGGTACGGAGTGGCCAAAAGGTCAGCAGGAGGGGTATCCAATATTTCGGGGTCCACCACGTCCACACCCCGGTGGCGCAAGGTCAGCATGATGACAGACAGCCGCTCGGCATCCTCACCCACTTCTGGAGAGACTTCCAGCAGGTCGTCGGTGGTTAAATAGCCCTGTACTGAGGCTTTCTCCAGAAGCAGGCTCAATACTTCCCGGTTGCGATGTCTTTGGTCAAGCGGCGCCATTTATCACCCTCCTCACTTGGCGCGTTCTACTTCATCAGGTCCTTCAACGCCGCGAACGGCGAATCGGGCTCGGGCCGGTGCCCACAGTCGGTCTGGTTCAGATTTTCACCACAGACCGGGCACAGGCCTTTGCAGTCCGGTTTACAGACCGGGCTGATTGGGAATTCAAGCAAAGCATATTCGCGCAATAACGGCTCCAGGTCAATCTGGGCGTCTTCCGGCACAAGCAAGCCAGAATCAGTAATGTTCCGTTTATCGAAAGCATACAGGTCGGAGAACGACCACTTGAGGGGTTGGGAAAAGGGTTCCAGGCAACGTACGCATTCCAGGGTTGAGGCTGCTTCGAATTCGCCCTGGAGCAGCAGTCCTTGCTGGGTGCGGTCAAAAAACGCTGTGCCGATAAAATTTACCAACGTCAGATCCTCTCCCAGGCGCATCCTGTCAAACTCGAAATTAAAATCACGGCGCGTACCAATCGGCGATTTGATCAAGAATCCGACGTTAAGCCGCAGAGGACGACGAAGGTTGGTCACATCAATACTTCTATACGCAAGAATGGGAACCTTCCCATTCTAGCACAGCGGAGACTCGAAGTCAAGAATTCTTTAAGATTCACCCATTGGGTTCTAAAAGTCCAAAGGGCGTTGTGTAAATATAAAAGATTCACCATAGATCCTGGCGCCGGCGTCCGGGGCAGGGGGACAAGCTCTGTGGTAAATATTCATGCGTTAGCAAAGTGGCTCTTACGTAAAGAACTCCGTGTAAGAGTTGTGTAAAATTGTTGACATTTAACATTAATGTCTCTATACTGTAAATAGATTTCGCCGGATTTTGTCATAAGGAGGAGGAAGCAAAAATGGATGCACATCCCTGGTTCACGCATTATGATAAAGGAGTCCCGCAAACAATCGACTATCCGCCTGTTCCCCTTTTCCATTTATTGGAAGAATCAGCGAAGAAATATCCCGATCGAGCCTGCACTATCTTCAAGGGCGCGACGATTTCCTTCCGGGAAATGGATGCCATCACCGATAAGCTGGCCGCGGCCCTGGCAGGTCTTGGTGTCAAGAAGGGCGATCGCGTGGGAATCTTCATGCCAAATACGCCCCAGTTCGTTATGGCCTATTTTGGTATTCTCAAGGCAGGCGGAGTGGTTGTCGCCATTGACTCTCGCTACACAGCGCCTGAGATTGTCCATCAGGCCGATGATGCTGGTATTGAGATCATGTTCGTGATGAGCAATTTCTACAATATCATGAAAACCGCTCAGCCTGAGACTAAAATCAAGACGCTGATCGTGACAAACATCAAGGAGACATTGCCGCCCGCGATGATGGTCCTTTTCACGCTTCTCAAAGAGAAGCAAGGCGGCTTCCGCGTAAAATTAGTACCTGGCGACATCTGGCTGAATGACCTGCTTGCCAGGTACAAACCCGAAGACCGTCCCAAACTGAATATCGGCCCGGAGGACATCGCTCTGTTCCAGTACAGTGGCGGTACTACCGGTATCTCCAAGGCTGCAGTGGCCATGCACAGCAACCTAGTGGCCAATACCCTCCAGGTCGATTACTGGATGCCCAACCTTGAACCCGGAAAGGAAACCGTGCTGATGGCCATCCCGCTCTTTCATGTGTACGGCATGGTGGTTGGCATGCTCTTTGGCATCTCCATGGGTGCCCCTCTGGTCATGGTACCCAACCCGCGTGACATGCCTGATTTGCTGGCCAATATCAAGAAGTTCCACCCAACTGTTTTCCCCGGCATCCCCATGCTGTATAACGCCATCAACAACAACCCAGATGTCATCGCCGGAAAATATAACTTGGCCTCGATCAAGGCCTGCATCTCCGGCTCTGCCCCATTGATGCGCGAGACAAAGGAACGGTTCGAGGCACTCAGCGGCGGCAAGGTCTTCGAGGGTTATGGGCTTTCGGAAGCGCCAACCGCTACCCACTGCAACCCGTCGATAGGTATGAATAAAACCGGCTCGGTCGGCATGCCTTTCCCCGATGTGGATGCGAAAATTATCAGCCTGGATGACGGCGAGACCGAGATGAAGATTGGCGAGATCGGTGAACTGGTCATTCGCGGCCCGCAGGTCATGAAAAGCTATCACAACATGCCCATCGAAACTGCCAACACCCTGCGCAAATTGAAAGACGGCAAGGTGTGGCTCTTCACCGGTGATATCGCCAGCATGGATGAGGATGGTTACTTCTACATCGTAGATCGCAAAAAGGAACTGATTAAACCAGGTGGCGAGCAGGTCTGGCCGCGTGAAGTGGAAGAAGTCATCGCCGTCAATCCAAAAGTATTGGAAGTAGGTGTGGCCGGCGTTCCCGATCCTCTCCGGGGCGAGGCGATCAAGGCCTGGGTGGTAGTCAAACCCGGAGAGACCATGACCGAGGACGAGGTGAAGGAATGCTGCAAAAAGAGCCTGGCGAAATACAAAATCCCCAGGTTGGTCGAGTTTCGTACCGAACTGCCCAAAACCACAGTTGGCAAGACCCTGCGTCGTGAGCTGGTCCGGCAGCATAACGAGGTGGAAGCCAAGAAAAAAATAAATGTGATGGAATTACCCGTGAAATCGCTTTAAAAAAGGCCTCCCGCTGGATCAAAAAACCTGCGGGAGGCCTTCATTAGCCCAGGTTCTCTGGGAGTAAGGGCGGCAATGGGATTAATTGGGAGAGGATGGTGGACGGTCAAACTTCATCCACCATCCCTCTTTTCTTTGAGCACGGAAATTTCCAGGAACCTTTAGCGTATCTTGAACATGGTCATTAATTTCATGGCCAGGTTGAGATCGCCTGCCAGTTTGAGTTTGCCACCCATAAAGGCCTGCATGCCGTCCAGTTCACCGGTGAAGATCTTGACATAGTCGGCGGAGTCGGCAGAGAGGGTCATCTTGGGGCTGGGGTGCAGTCCCTGTTCGACGGTGCATATGTCATTTTTTATCGTAGCGAACCAATCGCCGGCTTCCGCACCGCTGAATTTGAACTGGATGACCGCATCCAGGCCGGGGGCTTTTTCCGGAAGGAAAGCCTTCGGCATTTTGGACATGAGTTCAACAACTGTTAGAGCCATAATTTTCTCCTTGTGGTTTAGTTTATCACGGAGCACAGGGATTTTGTCTCCGTGCTCCCCCGGCAACCCTCGACAATCATGTCCGGGGCGGGTGTGCGGATACAATGGTTAATTCTGCAAGTTCTCAAAGATGGTTGCCGCGCCCATGCCTCCACCGATGCACATGGACACCATTCCATACTTCGACTTGCGGCGCCCCATCTCGTAGATCAGCTGGGTGGTCAGTTTTGCCCCGGTGCAGCCAAGCGGATGGCCAAGAGCGATCGCGCCTCCGTTAACGTTGGTTATTTCGGTATCCAGCCCGAGTTCGCGAATCACTGCCAGTGACTGTGCTGCAAAAGCCTCGTTAAGTTCGATCAGGTCAATATCTTTCAATGACATCCCGGCTAATTTGAGCGCCTTCGGGATGGCTACCACCGGTCCAATGCCCATGATCTCCGGCGGGACACCTCCCACTGCAAAGTACATGAAGCGTACCATCGGCTTGAGTCCGAGCGCCTTGGCCCTCTCAGCCGACATGATGACCACCCCTGCCGCACCATCGGACACTTGGGAGGAGTTGCCTGCCGTCACGGTGCCGCCGTCTTTGAAGGCCGGTTTGAGTTTGGCCAGTGCCTCCAGGCTGGTATCGGCGCGCGGACCTTCGTCCCGTTTCACCGTGAAATTCTTCGTCACCGGTTTGCCATCCGCTCCCATTTCCTTCAGCTCGACGTCAATTGGGACCAGTTCGGGATCAAACCTGCCCGAATTGACCGCTGCAGCCGCATGCTGGTGGGAACCCAAGGCGAAGGCGTCCTGGTCCTCGCGGTTGATCTTGTATTTCACCGCCACATTCTCGGCGGTCAGGCCCATATTTGTGTAGTAATGGGGTAGTTCCGCCGCAAAATAGGGGTTCACCGAGAATTTATACCCCATCATTGGCACCATGCTCATCGACTCGACCCCACCGGCAATTGCCACATCAATCTGGCCGGCCATGATGGCATAGGCCGTGTGAACAATGCTCTGAACACCGGATGAGCAGTAACGGTTGATGGTCTCACCCGGCACTGAATCCGGCAGACCGGCTCGAAGTGCGACCATGCGCGCCATGTTCAAGCCCTGTTCGCCCTCCGGGAAGGCACAGCCGAGGATGACGTCGTCAATCTCTTTTGGATCCAGGCCCGGGGTGCGGACAAGCAGCGCTTTAACCACCGCCACGGCCAGCTCGTCCGGGCGGACAGTCGCCAGTCCGCCGCGTTTCCCTCTCCCAACAGGAGTGCGTACAGCAGATACGATTACAGCTTCGCGTGTCATTCCTACCTCCTAATTCCGTAATGGCTTTCCGGTCTGGAGCATGTTGAACAGGCGTGCCTGGGTCCTTTCATCGCCGCACAGGGAAAGGAAGGCCTCGCACTCCAGGTCGAGGATGTACTGCTCGCTTACCCAGGTTGGACGGCTCAGGTCGCCACCAGACATGACATTGGCAAGTTTCCTGGCGATCACGGCATCATATTCGGTAATGTATTTGCCCTCCTTATATGTCCAGGCGCCAATCCGCAGCGCCGCCAGGGCTTCCCGCCCGCCAGCGTAGATCAACTCCGGCGCGGGGGGATGATAACCCGCAGCGGCCATGTGCATGGCTTCGCGCTTGGCTTCCGTGAGTACATGTTCACGGTTGATCACAATCCGATCCGCCGGGCCCAGAATATACATCTGGCGTGCCTCCTCGGCACTGGTCGCCACCTTGGCCTGCCCGATCTGCTCAAAGACTCGCTGGAGCGACGGGAAAATGTCAACTCCCGGAACACGCATGCATGGGTTGATAATACGGCGCATCATTTCTTTTGTGCCGCCGCCAGCCGGGATAACACCCACGCCCAGTTCGACCAGCCCGATATAGGTCTCTGCTGCAGCCACGGCGCGGCTGCCGTTCATGGTGATTTCGCAACCGCCACCCAGTGCCATTCCCGCTGGAGCGATCACCACCGGCTTGGGGAAGTAGCGCATGCGCATGTTCAAGTTCTGGAATCTCTTCACCACCTGCGTAAGCATATCCCATTGCTGGGTCTTGGCGCCCATCAGGATCAGGCCAATGTTTGCGCCGGCACAGAAGTTCTCAGCCTCGTTGCCAACCACCACACCCTCGAATTCCTTTTCGGCGCGGTCAAGTGCTTCTTCGGCGATGGCGAAGATATCATCATCCAGGGCATTCATCTTGGTGTGGAATTCGACCAACTCAATGCCGTCGCCGATATCATAAAGTGACGCACCGGGGTTTTCGCTGATGACTTTTTTAGCCTTCTTTAATTCACTCAGCAGGATCAGTCCCGGCGTTTTGGGGATGGTGACATATTTCTGCTTGGCCACATCGTAGACGCCAACCTTGCTGTCGCCCTTGTATTTGTAGAACGTCTCGCAGCCTGCCTTGAGCATGTGCACCACCCAATTGGCGGGGGCGAAACCCGCGGCTTTCATTTGCCTGGCAGTTTCCTTCACCCCCAGCATGTCCCAGATTTCAAACGGCCCGGCTTCGTGCCCGAAGCCCCAACGAACGGCGTCATCAATTGGCTTGGGTGTATCGGCAACCTCAGGGATGATGACCGAGGCATATTGGAGTCCCTGGTAGGTCAGATCCTTGATCAGTTGTGCGGCGCGGTCGGATTCACCCAGGATCACTTTCAACCGTTCACCCAGGCCATTAATATCCTTCGCCTTCCCGACTGAGTCGAAGCGCGGCTTGGACGGAGCAGCATGTTCCAATGTTTTCAGGTCAAGGGACCAGAACTCTTTTTTTCCATCACCGGTGCGGACTTCCTTGTAAAAGCCAACTTTCGTTTTGTTGCCCAGCCAGCCGCGCTCGATCAAGGTATGCACAAGTTTGGTCGGTTTTTCGGCCTCTAAGGAAGGCATGGCATACTTATCATACGGGATGGCTTCTTTCAGGTTCGTGCCCACGTGCTCCCACACGTCCACGCCGACCAGATCGATCAGCCGGAAAGTGGCCGTTTTGGGGTGGCCCATCAATGGGCCGGTGAGCGCATCCACCTCATCCACACTGTAGCCGTTTTCGAGGATGTAATTCAAGGCGAACGCACCCGTCCCGAAGGCTACCCGGTTACCTATGAAGTTGGGTGTATCCTTGCACAGGACAATGCCCTTGCCCAGCCGGAACTCCCCGAACCAGGCCATGAACCTGGTCACCGCCAGCAGGGTGTCGCTGGTCGGGATGATTTCCAGCAGCTTCAAATAGCGGGGCGGGTTGAAGAAGTGCGTACCCAGGAAGTGCCGCTTGAAACCCTTCGAGCGGCCCTCGGCAATTTCCTTGATGGGAATGCCGGATGTGTTGGTGGTAATGATGGTCTCCGGCTTACGGACAGCATCGATGCGCGTCATCAGGTCCTGCTTGATCTTCAGGTTCTCGACAATGGCTTCGATAATCCAATCGGCCCTGGCGACTGCATCGAAATCGTCTTCCAGGTTGCCCAGTTTGACGCGAGTCGCCAGATCGGATGCCATCAAGTTGGCCGGACGGGCTTTAACGCACCGGTCCCAGCCCTCGTTGACGATGCGGTTGCGGACTGCCTTATCCTTCAGAGTCAGTTTTGCTGCCTCTTCCTCAGGCTTGAGTTTGTTCGGAACAATATCCAGCAGAGTTACCGGCACACCGATATTGGCCAGGTGTGCGGCGAGCGCCGCACCCATCGTCCCGGCACCAACAACCACAACAGAATGAATTTTGTAGGTCATGTTTCCTCCTCGCTGCCCTCACCCCCTGCCCCTTTTCCGCTGGGAGAAGGGTTAGGGTGAGGGAAAATTTATCTAAGGTCACTCGAGTGGTAGCCAAGGATCTGCCGCGCAACCACCAGCCGGTTGATCTGACCGGTGCCCTCATAGATGTCGCTGATCTTGGCATCCCGGAACCACTTCTCCAGCAGGTACTCCCGGCTGTAACCGAGCGGCCCCATGATCTCCACTGCCTTCTGGGTGATCTTGCTGACCACGTCGCCGGCGCGGACTTTGGACATCGAGGATTCCAGCGAGTTCGGCTTGCCGTTATCCATCATCCAGACCGCCTTGAGCACCAGCCACCAGGCCGAACGAAGCTGGATTTCCATTTCAATCACGTCTTTTTCAATAGACGTCAACTTCTGGCGCGGCAATCCATAGCGGATGGTGACACCCCGCTCGGCCAGCATCTCCTTGAGCAATTCCAGCGTGGCGCGTGCCAGACCGATGGCCTGCGCCGCGACGATCGGCCGCGTTGCATCGAAAGTCGCCATGGCGCCCTTGAAGCCGGTGGTGGCTTTATCGGTGGTGACAACTTCCGGGCTGCCGAGGATGTTCTCGAACGGGACGCGACAATCCTGCAGGACGATGGAAACCGTGTCGCTGGCACGGATGCCGAGCTTGTGTTCCATCTTCGTGACCTGGCAGCCGGCTGTCTTGGCCTCCACCACGAACGGGCGCATCCCGGCGCGCCCCGCGGCCGGGTCAATCGTTGCCCAGACGACAATAAAGCCTTCCGAGTCGAGCATGGCTTTATGCCCGGCAGTGACAAAGATCTTCTCGCCGTTCAGCACCCACTCTTTTTTCTCCTTGTCGAGTACCGCTGAGGTGCGGATGGCTGAGGTATCCGAGCCACACTGCGGTTCGGTCATGCACATGGCATCGAAGACCGGTGTCTCACCGCGGAAGCGCTTGAGGAAGCGTTCCTTCTGTTCAGGTGTACCGGTGGCCGAGACTGCCGCCGAACCCAGCATACCGCCGGGCGTGTCCAGGTATATTCCGGCGTCACCCCAGGAAAGCACCTCCACCATCACCGCTAGGCGCTGAAAGCCAAAGTGCGGGCCTTCCCTCTTGCCATCGCCCGCCGCCATCGAGGTGCCTCCCATGGCCCGCGTGGCCGTGTGCATGAAATTGATGTAATCCCAGGGAACCTCATGCTCATGTTCGTCGAAATAGCGCGAGACCGGGCGCATCATGTTGACTGCCACCGTCTCGACGACCATACGGGTACCGGCAATCTTTTCGGGAATTTCAAAGTCAATCATAATTATCCTCCTTTGGCGTTATACCATGGCAAGCCCGGTGAAGGCTGCAAACCCGCGTCCATTGCGCATCCACAGTTCCACCGGGTGTTCGCGGATATAACCGTGCCCGCCCAGGATCTGCACGGCGCGGTCAGTGACCATCATCGCCAAATCAATTGCGCCGGTCACAGCGAGATAGGCTTTCTGACTGGCATCCTCTTTCTTGTTATCAATGGCCCAGGCCGCCTCCCACACCAGCAGGCGGATGGCTTCGATTTCGGTCACCATCTCGGCCAGCATGAATGCGATGGCCTGTTTCTGAGCTACTTTCACCCCGAACACGTCGCGGTCCTTGGCATAATCGCGCGAATATCCGAAGGACGCCTTTGCCACTCCGATCGCCATCGCCGCCACAGCCACGCGACTTGAATCCAACACAAGACTGAAATCACCCGGCAGGAGATTGGCTTTGGGGACTTTCACTCCATCCAGTGTGACCTTGAAAAACGGTATGGCGTTCAGCCCCATCCATTTCTCGCGTTCCGCCCCCACCTTCAACCCGGCCGCCTCCTTCGGGACGATGAAGGCCTTTGTCTCTTTCTCCAGCCTGGCATAGACGATCATTGCCTCAGCTTTGTCAGCATAGGGGACAAAAGTCTTCTCGCCGGTCAGGATATAGTCGCTGCCTTCGGCTTTGGCGGTGGTCTTTAATTCGTTAGGGTCAAAGTCGAAGGATGCTTCGATCAACGCAGCGGTGTAGGCTTTCCAATCGGCGGCAATCACCGGGAGCAAGTATTGTTGCTTCTGCTCCTCGGAACCGGCCAGGAGAATGGGCAGGGCGAACAGGCCCGGAGTCCCGACCGCCAGCGCCCCGGCCAGGTCACCGCAGGCCAGCTCCTCAGCAGCCAGCGCGCCCGTTACGGCGGAGCGTTCGCCAAAACCGCCATAGGCTTCGGGAATGGATGCCTGCAGGACGCCCAGTTCCCAACCTTTACTGATCAACTTTGGCGGGAGTTCTTTATTCTCCTCAGCGTCGTGGGCCGCTTTCCGCAGATCGCTGGTTGCATAGCGGCTGACGGCATCGATCAGCATTTTTTGTTCATCTGATGGTTCAAAAGAATACATGGTTCCTCCTTGGGGGTTAAGGTGACAGGTTCACAGGGTCAGGTTGACGAATTCCTTTCGCCTCCACCGCCTCCGGTCTTTCGGGCAACGCCATCCGGCAGGTTCGGGCGTTCTGGGAGCAGATTAGATCAGTTTGACTTCCTTTGCGACCGGATCGTTGATCCGCCGGTAGCGGACGACCACCGGGCCGTCATTGGATTCCAGTTCGTCCACGTTGACAATCCGCAGCAGGCCGC
>Ga0209777_10005893_pt1 | contig 13963 bp, 10 predicted proteins | sample FrelakmetHBP12HB_FD_187147 | JGI IMG/M metagenome (GOLD analysis project Ga0209777, IMG submission 187147) | Freshwater lake sediment microbial communities from the University of Notre Dame, USA, for methane emissions studies -HBP12 HB (SPAdes)... | ecosystem: Environmental > Aquatic >...
TCTTTGGAAACATCCAACCGTACCCTGCGATACCTTGTGCTTTAATAAAAAGATGAACCAACCGTTTCTTTGTAAAGTATTTATCAAGTTGCTTTGGATTCAACGGTTGTTCTTGAACAAGTGTAATACAGAGGGTCTCTAGTTTTTTACTAAGATTTGTTTTATCTGCAACAACACTTTGCGTCCCATCACAGCCGATCACCGCCTCTGTTTCAATTGTTTGACCGTCATCTAATAGAACAGATGCGTTGTTTTGTTTGATTGATACATCGATGATTGTTTTTCCACCAAGAAAGGTCGCTCCTGCTTTTACAGCAAGGTTTACTAACCCATGATCAAAGTCTTTCCGAAGAACGTTCATTAGCAATGGTTTTTCTCGGATGAGATCAATCTTATAGCGAAGGGACGAAGAATATGTAATACTGCCATAGGAGACAGAATCAATAAAAGGCTTGATGTAAGGAAATCGTTTCTGTACGCGAGTGGGAAGACCACCACCACAGGGTTTTTCTCGAGGAAACTCAGCTTTATCAATCAAAATGACAGGGATTCTTTGCTCTGCAAGGTATTTTGCAACGGTAGAACCTGCTGGCCCGGCTCCGACAACGACAACATCATATTTCATGGCGAAACCAACGTTATGTTTACATCCGGAAAACACCAGGTTTCCAATCAGGTATTGGTGCGTTTAAGGATGCAGAAATCCCAAGCCCAAGAACTAATCGTGTATCTACAGGGTCAATAATACCGTCATCCCAGATACGAGCTGTGCTGTAGTAAGGGTTCCCCTCCATTTCATATTTTTTCAGAATCGGATCGGTTAATTGTTTTTCTTCTTTCTTGGTCATTTCAATACCTTTTCGCCAGAGCTGATCCCGCTTCACTGTAAGAAGCACGGTTGCTGCCTGTTGACCGCCCATGACCGAGATACGAGCATTTGGCCACATCCACAGCTGCCGCGGGCCATACGCCCTACCACACATCCCATAGTTGCCGGCTCCAAACGATCCCCCGATGATGACGGTGAATTTAGGCACTTGGGCACAGGTTACCGCAGCGACCATTTTTGCTCCATCCTTAGCGATCCCACCAGCTTCGTATTTCCTACCAACCATAAACCCGGTAATGTTCTGTAAAAAAACAAGAGGTATTTTTCGCTGGCAACACAGTTCAATGAAATGGGTTCCTTTTAATGCTGATTCGGAGAACAGTACACCATTATTTGCAAGGATTCCAGCAGGGTATCCCATAATCCGGGCAAACCCACAGACCAATGTTGTTCCATAGAGTGTCTTAAACTCGTGGAATCGCGATCCATCGACGATGCGAGCGATAATCTCCCGTACTTCAAAGGGCTTCCGCGGGTCTTTTGACAGGATCCCATAGATTTCTTTAATATCATACGCTGGTTCTTCGGGTTTTTTAATATCCAGATGGGTTTTCTCAGGTCGATTTAGGTTTTCAACGATATTTTGGGTGATTCGAATGGCATCATGATCATCGAGAGCATAATGGTCTGCAACACCACTTTCCCGACAGTGAGTGTCAGCACCGCCGAGTTCTTCTGCGGTGACTTCTTCACCTGTTGCTGCTTTGACAAGCGGAGGTCCACCAAGGAAAATAGTTCCAGTTCCTTTTACAATCACCGTCTCATCAGACATCGCAGGAACATAGGCACCACCAGCTGTACATGACCCCATCACAACCGCGATTTGCGGAATCTCCATAGACGACATCTTCGCCTGATTATAAAAAATCCGTCCAAAGTGCTCTCTATCGGGAAATACTTCATCCTGCATCGGCAGAAAAGCACCACCAGAGTCAACTAAATAAATACATGGAAGATTGTTTTCCATAGCGATTTCTTGTGCACGAAGATGCTTCTTCACTGTAATCGGATAGTAGGTACCGCCGGTGACAGTTGCATCGTTTGCAACAATCATAACTTCGCGACCATGAATAATGCCTATCCCAGTGACGATACCTGCTGCTGGCGCCTTATTCTCATACATATTATAACCCGCGAGCGTATTGAACTCCATGAAGGGTGTGTCGGGATCTATGAGTGCGTCAATACGTTCTTGTGCAAGCATCTTATTGCGAGACTTATGAAGCTTTACTGCCTCATCGCCACCACCTTTAAAGGTAAATGCAATTTTCTCTTTTAGGTCCTTTGCGAGTTTCTCATAATGGTTATAATTTTCTTTGTATTCCTTACTTGAAGTATTTATCGTGCTTTCAATTATTTCCATACTATTCCTCCTCTTTTTCTATCTCAGCGGTGAGTTGACCTATCTCAATCTGATCTTTTTCTTTAAAATACACCTTCTTGATTTTTCCATCATACGGAGCGCGTATCAGATATTCCATCTTCATTGCTTCGATCACCAGAATAACATCGTCTTTCTTCACCTGACCTCCTTGCTTGACTTTGGTAGTGACAACAGTACCGGAAATGGGTGAATTTAGGTCTCCTTCTTTTTTTTCTGTCTTTTTCCTCCCAGTAAGTTCGATGCGTTTTACTTTAAAGATGCTCCCATCAATAAATACGAATTTGCTGTCTTCTCCCTCAGAGATGACACTTTTTATCGCACGGTCTCCAAGCTGGATCGAGAGTTGCCCGGGTTTTACCTCAATAGCATTGACAGTATATTCGTTGTTATCATAAGTGATGAAAAACTTATTATCTCTGCGTTCCACCGTCACATTGTACACATGAGTATTATGCTCGTAATTTATGAACATAATTACCGCCCCATCCTCCAGCGCCCCACATGCTGCCAAGGGGAATGCGGATCCGCCTCTTTATATCGAACAATTTCTTGTCGTTGCGGGTGCAATGAATCATAAACCGCTAACGCAATGATTGCATCCAGGGGGAGTCCTTCTTTGGTAACCAGCCAATCCTTGAAATAATCATTGATAAAATGGGTGGTAATATTACCTTTTCTAAATTCGGGATGCTCAAGAACCTTCTTTAAAAAAGAGATATTCGTTGTAACACCCAACACAACATAATGAGAGAGAGCCCATATCATCTTATTGATACTTTCCTCCCGGTTTTCACTGTTCACTGTTAGTTTTGCCAGCATCGGATCATAGTACGAACTGACATGGAATTGCGTCTCTACTCCAGTATCATTCCTGATGTTTGGTCCTATTGGAAGTTCTACTTTTTCAAGAGTTCCAATGCTGGGGAGGAAACCATTCGAGGGATCCTCTGCGTAGATACGACATTCCAAGGCATGACCACGCTGAAACAGGCTAGTCTGTTCGATGGTGAGTTCCATGCCGCTGGCGATACGCAATTGCCATTTCACAAGATCAACACCGGTGGTCGCCTCTGTAATCGGATGCTCGACCTGCAGGCGCGTGTTCATCTCCATGAAATAGAAATTTTGCTTGCTATCAACCATAAACTCAATCGTACCCGCGTTCGTATACCCAACTGCTTCAGCAGCAGCAACCGCTGCCTTGCCCATGACCTCACGGAGCTTAGGAGTAATCACTGGCGAGGGTGTTTCCTCGATGATTTTCTGATGCCGGCGTTGAATAGAGCATTCACGTTCAAACAAATGAATTACATGACCATGTTCATCAGCAAGTATCTGAAACTCAATATGTCGTGGTTTGTCGATATATTGTTCAAGGAAAACAGAATCGTTACCAAACGCGGATTTCGATTCTCGTTTTGCACTCTCAATGGATTGCTCCAACTCAGCTTCCGTATGAACAACCCGCATTCCTTTTCCCCCACCACCCGCTGTTGCTTTAACTAACAGGGGAAAACCAATCTTCTTGCCTTCTTTGATTAAAGTTGAAAGGTCTTGTTTTACTCCAGGATACCCAGGAATCACCGGGACATGAGCACTTGCGATTGTTTTTTTCGCTTCAATTTTATCCCCCATTAATCGAATAACTTCTGGAGTCGGCCCAATGAATTTGATACCAGAATCAGCACAAGCTTTTGCAAAATCAGGGTTCTCTGCAAGAAAACCGTACCCCGGATGAATCGCTTCTGCGCTAACGTTCCGTGCACTTTCAATGATTTTTGCGATATTCAAGTAACTTTCTGAAGGAGCAGGATCTCCAAGGTTGATAGATTCATCCGCAATCTGAACATGTGGTGAATGACGATCGACCTCTGAATACACAGCAACAGTTTTAATACCCATCTCCTGACAGGCTTTGATAATCCGAACAGCTATCTCACCACGATTTGCGATCATTACTTTCTTAAACATGATATTTGCCTCTTCCAGTTCGGTTTTCGTTTCTCCAAGAACGCGTTAATACCTTCCTGGCCTTCTTTGGAAACCCGAAGTTCCGAGATTTTTTCCACCGTAAATTCCTTGTATTTTTTTATATCCATCTCTATAAAATTTTTAATAAGGTGTTTGATTTCTTTTATCGCGTACGGGCCTGATGAGCGAACTTGTTCAACACAGGAATTCACAATATCGTCGAGTTTCTCAGCAGGAACAATGAGATCAATTAATCCAATGTTATTTGCCATAATCGAATCAAACCGTTCACCTGTAATAAAGAGACGGCGCATATCCGCTAGTCTCATTCGTGGGGCAACAAATGTCGAAATCACTGCAGGGATAATTCCGATTTTCGCTTCGCTAAATGCAAATTGTATCTCAGGAACTGTAACTGTTATATCACAAACAGCAAGGAGTCCAATACCCCCTCCAAATGTATGACCGTTGATTCGTCCAATCACTGGTTTCGGACAGGAGTAAATCGTTTCATACATTTCTAGAAAAAGATGGCTATCTTTTTTATTTTTCTCTTTAGAATAATTCACCATTCGTTTCATCCACGAAAGATCTGCTCCAGCGCAAAAAGATTTCCCATTTCCGGTAAGGATTACTGCAGCCACGGAATCATCAGTAGAAAGTAACTTGAAACATCGGGTTAGTTCATTCATAAGCACGTCGTTCATGGCATTATGAACATCTGGTCGATTTAATGTAACAGTTACAACATCGTCTTTTTTTGTATAGACAAGGGTTTCATAGTTCATCCTGTTACCTCCCCTTGGTATTGTATCGCATTCATTGTAATTTGATACATAAAGGTTTCCATACGTTTATCGACAATTGCCGATTTCGCCTCTATTTACCTTTAAACGTGGGCTTCCGCTTTTCGACGAACGCGGTGACACCCTCGGTGAAATCTTCTGTGCCTGCCGACCATGCGGCCGTTTTGCTCTCCAGCTCTAGATGCGAAACCATATCGTTATCCAAGCTTTTATTAATCAACATTTTAGCCTTTCCAACAGCTATCGGTGGGAGCGTACGAAAAGCCGATACAACGTCCTCAATAGTATCATCGAGTTTGTCAGCGTCAACAACCTTGTTTATCATACCAAGTTGATAAGCCTCTTCGGCGGTAAAGTTCTTTGACATCAAAATATACTCACAAGCCCGCTGATATCCAATTAATTTTGTGACAAACTGTGTTCCACACCCTGGCGCAAGGCCAATGCCAATAAACGCAGTACTCAGTTTTGCCCCCTTTACCGCAATAATGATATCACATGCAAGGGCAAGGGAGAGCCCAGCGCCAAATGCGGAACCATTCACTGCAGCTATTATTGGTTTTTCCATACTCCGCATCTCGATGATACAACGATGAATGGCTCGGGTTAAATCCCTAAGGAATCGTGATTTATCATCTGCAGCATACATTTCTTTAACATCGCCACCTCCGCAGAATCCCTTACCAGTTCCTTTAATAATCACGACTTTGACATCATGATTTTCCGCGACATCATGGAGAACCTCATATAGCTCATGGCCAAGTTTTATGTCAAATGAGTTTAGACGATCCGGTCGATTTAATGTTATATATGCCGCCATTTCTTTTTTCATCAGTTGTAAAGTTTCATAATTCATAATTCTCTGAGAATCACTTAAAAGCATTTAAACATATAGTAAAACTATTCTATTGGTATCACATCGTAGTGGAAATAAAACATCTCATTCGATGGGGAAGTTTAATTGGAATTCTCTTTCTATTTTCCTCCCCCTCCAAATATTTTTTTTATTTATAGTTGAAACCATGAAATGTGTAATTTGTGGAACAGAAGATGTTACTGAAATACATCAAATATGTGATAGTTGTAAGACATTAAGGATAAGCAATTTTTGAGGCAGTGGCAAATGCAATTTTTTATAGTCATGGTACAAAAATATTCCCCAGGTACACCAAAAATGTAATTCGTAATATGAAAACACATTTTAATAAAAAGTGTAAATAGAAAGGCAAATGGCATTTCTGATAAAGATTAGCACAGAAAACACATTTACCAAAAAACACTAATATTGATAGAAATGTTTTGAAATTTGATGTATATTTTTTTATGTGATAACATAGGAGTTTTGAAGCAAGAAGATGAAAAAAATATCAATAAGGCTTTTTCCAAGTGAGTTAAAGGAGTTGAAGGAGGAGAAACTGAAACAGCACAAATCTTACAAGAATACCATAATGAATCTATTGCATGAATGTAAGAGGCATAGGTTGGAAGAAAATGAATAGATCAGAAGATGTTGTAATTGCAAGGCAGTTAAAGAGGCAGAAGCATGAGGAGAATTCACTATAGAAAAGGAAATTCAAACACTGGAGTAAGTTTTTTTTGATGCATTTGATATATTATCGTTAGAAGTTCTACAAACAGCAAATAGTCTTTTAGATTTTAGGAAATAATACTCTCTTCCTTTGAAAAAAATTGGGATGAATTTGGGAATGAATTGGAATGAATTTGTAAAAAATGATTATTAATAAATCATACCATTAAGTATTTGTTGATATGATAGAAGATTGGAAAACACAATTAGTAATAAAAAAATTAACAGACACGATGCTCCCTGATGGTTGGGTATATTGTTTCAAAGGACAACATTTCGTGAAAAAAGAAGATGCATTGATGGGTGATTTCCACAACCCTATTGAAGGAAAAAAGGAGATATGCTATTTTTGTTATGAGCATTATGATATAGAGACTTAGAAAGGGTTAAGATGGGGAAAAAAGGAAATGTTACTTTTTTCATAATTTACCTCCACATTTCCCTTTCCCCCCTGTTTTTGATATATATTAAACATTTAACAAAGGTATTAGTTGGGAGGAAAGGAGGGGGTCTGGTTTTTTTAAAAAGATATATAGGTGGAAAAGTTTCGTTATTGGAAATCCAGAACCCCTTTGAAATATTGGATGAATAGTAGGTAAATATATTTTTCTATATAGGAAAAGACAATATAGGAAAAGAAACAGAGTTTTTATTAACCATTGTCCTCGGATGTAAAAACACTTATTTATGTAACTATTTTGAATAAACCAAGACAAAAAAATACAAACGTTAAACATCCGAATGGAACTAAAATCCAATTTTTATTAAGCATTAATTGATTACCCCGTAATCTGTTTCTTGTAGCAATAGTAAATATCAGGGCATACGTAATCATAATTACAGCTAAAATCCGAACCTCAATCGATGCAGATAAAACAAGAGCCACCCCAAAAATAATAATTGCTGCTGCTGTTAATAAATACATACCAATAATGAGCCTCGTCCCACCGTATACTATTGCTGTTGTGCGTAAACCTCCTTTTTTATCAAACTCATAATCAGTCATGATTGTTGGAATATAAAAATTTTAGGCGAGAAGGAATACTGCAATAATAATCAATGGATTTACATATGCGTTTCCTATAATCATACCTGCAAGGAAAAAAAGACACCTAACAAGGCGTTGCACATAACATCTCCTATAGGTCGTTTTTTCATTCGAAATGGTTCAAGAGAATAAACATAACCGATGACGTCTAAAATAATAATAACCAGCACGAAGTAAAATCCAACAGATAAGGCACAGAGAAGTGAATCGACCAAAAAAAAGAAGACAGAACAGTTTAGCTTGGAGGATACTTATTTCCCTTATAACTAATGGCTGATGGGAAAGATTCATATCCTTTGAACGCCCATCATGATAATGTCGACATCTATATCACCAAGGGAATTTACCGAAAAACAAAAACACAAAACAAAGAAAAGTGAACCTAACCCAAAAATAATTGAACCTGGTACAGTATTTTTCGAGGCGACAAGAAAAAATCCTACTATAACAGGAAAAAGAAAAACAATCCAAGCAATTGGACGGATGAGACGAATAAACCATGAATTTCTAAACATATCCTTGTTTACATCAATTCTTTTGGATTATTGTATTTCCTTCCCAATCTACAATATTATGACAACCATCTCCTTTAAAAACATATCTTAAAAAGATACTAAAATTTTATATAAAATAAAAAAGATAATACTACCTTGAGGAGTCAAAAAAAAGTATATAACCCAATCTTATTTTTTCATGTTATGTGTTTTTTTCTTTTTTGCTATGTCAAACAATTTAAACCATGAGACACAGGCAACACCAACAAGAGCAGCGATAAGAAAATTAGTTAGAGCCACAGGTGAAAAATGGAAGAGATCTCGAAGAAGCGGATCTAAGAGTATCAATACAAGACTCAGCAAAGCACCGGTAATTACAAACCATAACGCCTTATTCTTCGAATTGAATGTTTTTATTAGACTCCGTGATCCAGAAAGATTGACGATAATCAACATGATATTTGCAATGACTAGTGTGGCAAATGATAGTGTACGAGCTTGATTCTCATTCGCAGGATTACTATTGTAAAACCAGAGGAACATAAAGAGCACCGCGATGAGGACGCTGAGACCCTGAATAAAACTGTATAAGAAATTCTTCCGCCCAAACAATCGTTCCTTTAAATTTCTTGGTGGGCGATTCATGATGTTTTTCTCTTCAGCCTCAGCCTCAAAAACTGTAGAGCAGGCAGGATCAATTATTAATTCAAGAAACGCAATGTGAGCAGGCAACAATATCAAAGGAAAGCCCATAAGAATAGGAATAAGTGCCATCCCTGCGATAGGTACGTGAACAGAAAAAATATAACTAATAGATTTTCGTAAATTATCAAAAATTCTTCTCCCCAATCGAACTGCGTGAACAATCGATGAAAAATCATCATTCAATAATACAATAGCAGAGGATTCACGGGCGACATCTGTACCTCTCTCACCCATCGCAATACCGATATGTGATGATTTCAACGCAGGAGCATCATTGACACCATCTCCAGTCATTGCAACAATTTCCCCATTTGCCTTGAGGGCATCAACAATCGCTAATTTCTGTTCAGGAATAACACGGGCGAAAATATTAACAGTTTTGATTTTCTCTTGGAGTTCCTCGCGATTCATAGCTGCAAGTTCAGGACCAGTGATAAAATCCTCGGGGTTTTTCAGACCTATTTGTCGTCCTATATGTTGGGCGGTACCAGGGTAATCACCCGTAATCATAATTAGTCGCATACCAGCAGTATAACATTCTTTCAACGAGGGTACAACCGCGGTACGTACTGGATCGACAAACCCAAGCAACCCGACAAAATCAAATTCGAAATCATGCTGTTTATCAGGTAGTGACTCTTCCGAAAAACTCGATTTTGCCACTCCAAGAACTCGAAGTCCTTTGTCCGTCATTTGTTTCACAGATACGTGTAATTCTTTTGTCTGCTCCTTGCTGAAATGACATAAATCTGCGATGGCTTCGGGTGCGCCTTTTGCCGCAATCACATGCTTTCTTCTATCAACGGATTCCCAAACGTTCGAGAGGGCTAACAAGTGTTTTGATAGAGGATATTCCCGGACTAGTTTCCAGTTTTCATGAACATGTTCTGTGTTTGAAAGAAACTTTTCAGTTGTATTTTTTATTTCTTTTTCAATTGGATCAAACGGGTCTTTTTGACTTGCTAAGAAACCGTACTCCAACAGATCATGAAAGGTTTCAGGTAAAGGTTTCGACCCATTTTTTTCTAAATCAAATGAAGTCTCCTTGGCAAAAAGAAAGTTTAAGAGCATTTTATTCATGGTCAATGTGCCTGTTTTATCGACGCATAAGACAGTAGCAGCTCCCAGCATTTCAATCGCAGCGGTATTTCGTGTTAGGACATGCCGTTTAGATATCCGCCATGCACCTACGCTTAAAAATATCATAAGAATAACCGGAAATTCTTCAGGCAGGATGGCCATACTTAAACTCAGACCTGCGAGGAACCCAATGATCCAGTCACCACGCGTAATACCATAGACGATTATTACAATACTACAAAGAATTAATCCGGCGATTGCAAAATTTTTTACTAACTCAGTAATTTCCTTCTTCAATAAGGTTTCTTCAGGAGTAATTTTCTGTAACGCTTTGCCGATTTTACCCATCTCTGTATGACTACCAACACCGGTTACCCGGGAGATTCCATGACCTTGTACAATAAGGGTCCCAGAATAAACAAAAGGTAAATCATCGCCTCCCGGTTGAGTAAAGGAGGTGACGCCATCCCATTCCGATTTTCGCACTGCGAGAGATTCACCGGTGAGAAGTGATTCATCAGCTAAAAGATTCGAAGAAAAAATAACTACTGAATCAGCAGGGACACGATCTCCGTCATTCAGAATTATAAAATCATCTCTAACAACCTCGCGTCCAGGGATTCTCTTTTGTTTCCCATCTCTAATAGCAAGAGCACGAGGACTTGAAAGGTTTTTTAGTGCCTCTAATGCACGTTCTGTTTTTCGTTCCTGATAAAAAGTAATCCCAACAACAACAAAGACGAAGATCAATAACATGATTGCGTCTTGTTTTTCCCCAAGAATAACATAAATGAGACCTGCACCAATTAGGAGGAACAACATGGGCTCAAGAATAACATGAAGGAAAATGACTAGATTATTTTGTTTTTTCTGCGAAGGAAGTTCATTATATCCTTCTTCTCGGAGTCGTTTGGCAGCTTCTGCATCGGAAAGACCTGTTATTGTCTCAATGCCTTGGACTTTCGGAAAGTCTCTCGAGAATGAATGTGATGTTTCCATCGATAAAGGGGGAAAATAGCTGCCTAGATAAAGGTTTTTTGATTTGTTAAAAAAAAAAGAAGAGAAGAATATCTTGTGTTATTGGGTAGGGTATCCACCGATTTTAAGGGTTGGGTCTCCAAGCAGCATGAACTCTTCAACGGTAAACGCGTCATCATGGACATCAGTGATATACCCATTTTGCATCTTGGTTATCATTTGACCAAGGTACTCACTGCTATTATATGCTGAGAAGAACTCAAAGGACAATTTCCCAGCACCACTAGTGGTACCACCATAAGCAGTTCGAGTTGCTCCAATTGTTGCAATTGCACCACCACCCTCATGTTTGAGAAATGACCAGGCATAACACGGGATTCGCTGCGAGGTATTGACACCAAGTGCTTTAACCAAGAAAGTGACTATGTTTTTAATTTTTGAATAATTCAGGGTATCTTGGAGGATGTAATCGATTTTTGCAGTGAGACATGCATCAAAAAATATAATTGGAAGTTTATATCCATTCTTTTGATCATTGATGTATGAAGTTAAATATTGTTTCATTTGCAGTCCAGAGGGGGTGAAGGTTCCCATACCGTGTTCAAATCCGTGACCTGAGTAATCTAGGAATCCTGCGCCGTCGGTTATAGCATTTGAAATTGTTTGTCGGTTAAAATTACCCTTCGATGTCCAGATAATCTTTGGTATAAATTGGGACATAATTCCCATATTGATTATGTTGTTTTCTTCACCTTCATTTCCTGGTGACCAGCGAAATGTGTTCCCGCCAATGAAAATCATTGTGTTAAACCAGTCGCTACCATAGGTTTCTGTTTCATAGTGGATGATCTTATCTACGATGATATTTACTTCTTGGACAGAGTCACAGGCGAGTCGACCAAGATGAACGTCAGGATAAAGATCGACACGATCGCTTGACTCACCGAATTTATTATTATTATTGGTGTCCCAACTTGAGAAATTCCCATGAGCATCATAGATATCAGAATAATAAAGATCTGTTATCATACCCTCGTCTTCAGAACTCCATAAGCTCACATAGCTTCGTCGAATAGGAATCTTCTCGACACCACCAACGAGCAAAACCGAGGAGATAGAATTAGTTTCAATAGCATCCTTAATCGTATATTTAATCTGCTCTGGTAAATCTCGACCCGGTGAATGGGTAGCAATCCACTCTGTTGTCACCAACGTTGTCTCAATATTATAGTGATTTTTATGCACAATAAGAGGTTGAAGTGCTTCGGTGTATTCTTCAGGAGCAATGATAAGCAACTTGTTGTCGGTAGAGAGACTTAAGGGATTCTTTGTTTGCTCATAGGTCACTGTTATCTGCACGGTAGGAGTAAAGAGGAGAGTATGGTGTTGTGGCACATACAGAAGTGGATAATATTGAACTGAAAGAAGGATGACATGGTCATTCCCACTTAGACCAGCACCGATCTGATAGTCCAAGCGAGATAAAGGGTAGGTGTTCGTGCCTAAATAGACCATATCGTTTTTTACCCGTTTTTCATGTGATTGATTTATCGGCGTACCAGAAACCGGAATTGGCTGAGCTGCAGGAAGAACCTCATTTGTAAGCTCTTTTACTTGTTCAGAAGAAGTAGTAAAGGAGACATCTTTTATAATCGTTCCAAAAGGAAACGTAAATAATTTTGTATAAACAGGTAACACAGGGTTACCAGGTGATGCAGTATATGAGGTTGCTTCTTTGATCTGCACAGAAAGATAATTATTTTGATCCATTATCACTGGTTCGGAGAATTGTATTTCTTCTTGAATTGACATTTTTTTATTCTGCATGGTGGTTGTGACAGCTGCTCCAAAACCACTGATCAATAAAATTCCTAGTACAATAATTGGAAGTATTTTTTTCATATGGATCCCCTTACTAGTTTACTCTTATTATAGGCGTACTATTTAAACGTTCGTTACTTCGAGCGCTTCGGATAAATAAACAAGGGGATACGAAATATTATATAAAACAATCTTCATGTCCGAACAGATTGCATCCATGGAAGAAAACAATTATGATTACGTTGCTTTTGAGCAAAAATGGCAAAACAAATGGTTTGATGCAAACATAAATGTTGCTCAGAAGGAAAAACAGAAAAAATTCTTTATTCATTTTGCATACCCAGGGGTCTCTGGGTACCTGCATGTTGGGCACATGCGAGGATTCACTTATTGTGACGTCATCGCTAGATATAAACGAATGACTGGGTACGACGTCTTGTTCCCCGCAGGATTCCATGCCTCAGGGATTCCTTCAGTCGGGTTTGCAAAAAAAGTCGAGCGACACGACGAAGACACCATTACAATGTTGAAACAAAATGGGTGTACAGACGCGTTTATCAAAAAATTAACAAACCCGATAGAGGTTGTAAATTATTTCAGCAAAGTATATGTTGATGATTACTGGAAACGATTTGGATTCCTCATTGATTACACCCGATTGATGAATACGATTTCTGACGGATATAAGAAGTTCATTCAATGGCAGTTCCACAAACTCCATGAAAAAAATCTGTTAATTCAGAAACCACATTTTGCTCCATACTGTCCAAACTGTGGACCGGTCGCGGTCGATAAATCAGAAACCGATGTCGCACAGGGTGGTTCTGCAGAGATTCTTGAGTTTACAGTTCTCAAATTTACTCTTAAAGATGGAATGATTCTCCCTGCAGCAACACTCAGACCAGAAACAATCTTTGGTGTCACTAACCTGTGGGTCAATCCCACGGTTGAATATCATAAAGTAAAAATCAACAACGAAACCTGGATCTGTTCCAAAGAATGTTTACAAAAACTTTCTTATCAATTTGATAATGTTCAACCTCTTCAAGATACCATCAAAGGCAAAGACTTGATCGGTAAAACCTGCGTAGTACCAGAAATCAACAGAGAGGTTCCGATTCTCGCTGGTGTATTCGCAGACCCTAGTGTTGCCACTGGAATAGTCATGTCTGTGCCAGCTCACGCCCCATATGATTGGA
>Ga0209777_10005894_pt1 | contig 13961 bp, 15 predicted proteins | sample FrelakmetHBP12HB_FD_187147 | JGI IMG/M metagenome (GOLD analysis project Ga0209777, IMG submission 187147) | Freshwater lake sediment microbial communities from the University of Notre Dame, USA, for methane emissions studies -HBP12 HB (SPAdes)... | ecosystem: Environmental > Aquatic >...
GGCAAGGCGGATAATAACCTGCTCGTCAGCCGCTGGTTTTACCCTGGATTGCTCCAGTGGGCACAGAATTAGCGGCAATCTCTGTGTTTGTCGGATCTATATTCCAAACCAGCCAGTGCGTAAAAGTGCCCATGGGAGAATCAGGATCTTCCAGGATTAAAGCCAGACTTTGGGCATTGGCTGGCACATCAGCAATCTCCAGGTCCGGACTGATTTTCTCGCCGTCACAAGAATATTTAATTGGTATATTACCATTATTGCTAAACGCCGAGCTGGTAATTTTCATATTAATATTTTTAATAGTTAACTCCTGCTTGGGTTGCGGAATACAAGCAGTTAATAAAAGTAAAGAAAAAAATATTACTACTTGTTTCATATTTAATCGCCAAATAATTCTTTTAGCTTTTTGTCAAATTCAGCCGAATTTAGACATTTATTATCACCTGTGCAATCTGTCGGTATCATCTTATCCATTTTTTCTGTTTGATACTCTCTGTAATAATAAATTTCCTTCTTTGAAGCTAGATCAATGATTTCTCTATTGAATTGTTGGCTTAATACTTTGCAATTTTCATCTTTTGATCCTACTCCTAGATCATAATAAAACACACAAGTATCAAGAGTTTTGCTATAAGCTTGCTGGGTATTTCCTATTATAGAAAACTGACCTGGGCAAGCAGAATTATAACCTGGCCACATTTTTAACAAATAGTCATTAAAATATTTATCTGCACTTTCTGAACATGTCATTTTATTTTGTAAATTGCTTGGCACTACTTCATTTTTTACAATTTTATAACTACACCCGGCTAAGATTATCAATGCCAATAAAACGAGAATGGATTTTTTCATATATACTTACTTAATTGATAGATTTTTTTTGCATACATTCATTTATCAAAATATCATTGTCAATCAGAAACCCTTTTTTATCAACAAGCCCCATCCTTCTGCCCAATGATTGCATTTCTTCCTTAGTTAGATTTCCCATACTATTTACAAGTTTATCCAATGTATCTTGTTTATCCTTTAATTCTTGCTTACATTCTGCTTTTAATTCAGATTGTAATTGCGCTTTTAATTTATCATTCTCAAGGTTCAATTTTTGTTGATTGTATGATGGAAGAGCAATCGCAAAATAATAAGAAATAGACAATGTTAGAATTGCTGCTAAAATAATACCCAGAATGATTAAAGATTTTTTCATAAATTTAATATATTTTGACGTTTAAATTTTTAAAAACACTTATGTCCATATTAACACCCGAGGATTTATTTTTAAATATATGAAGGGCCCTTGTTTGATTTGATGGTTTATTGTAACCAGCATAGATTAAATTATTAATGTTAGAATATTTCTCTATATCACAGCTACTAAAAGCATCCCTAACTTTATCCCATGTGAAATATCTGGAATTATAAATAACTAAAGCAAATATGGATTTTTCCTGTTGTAGCTTACGATAATTATTGATTTTTTTATTTGCATCAATTAAGTATTTATTAATTACATTAATTACATTAATTTTTTGAATAGTTAAGCCACTAATTACTATTGCCGTTCCACTACTATTTATTTCTTTTACCTCAAAAAGGAATTGGCCATCAACTATAAAGTCTGGAGAATTTTCAAGTTCAATTTTACGAATTAATCTACCTCTATCATTGAAAAAGTTAAAAAACGACTCTTCGGTTTTAGTTGCAAATAATGACACTTATACTAAGTTTATATAATTTAAAAATCAATTATTCTATACTAGCTGATACGCCAAATTAATTATTTAAGTATTTTTATTTTACCAACTCCCCCCCCCACCTCCGCCGCCACCGCCGCCAGAGCCGCCGCCACCACCAAAGCCACTGGAACCGCTGGAAGCTGAAGCTGGCGCAGAAGCAAAAGTTGAGCGCACTTCAGAACCAAAGCTATTCATATTGCTAACTAACATCAAGGCCGTGAAATTAGTAGCTGTCGGATCATTATACCAATCTGGCTTAGTATTATATATGCCTTCAAACTGCTTGGCCCATTCTTTTTCCACGCCCAAGACCATGGCATAAGGCAAAAGCTCTTCAAAATGCTGGGGGTTTTTAGCTGGGGCATTATGGAAATTAATTCTGTCTTTTTCAGCCACAGTCAAATATAATTTCAAACCTAGAATATGCTCTTTGGCTAAAACTCCTTTTTGCGTCCTGGCTGGCATGTGAAAGCCAAAAGCCGCAATCATGGCTCCGCAAACGATAAAACTAAACATGGCTAAACCGCCGAAAATTCCACCAATGAAAAAAGTGAAAAATATAATGGCAATGCCAACGCCCAAATATGCACCTCTAACAGTATTGGGATTGCTTTTGAAATAGCCTTTGGTGGTCAAATCAGTATAAAGCTTTAATTTTAGCTTAGCTAAATCTTTATAAAACTTATCTTCCAAATCAGAAAGTTTTTTCCGAGCTATTTCACCAAAAATAGATTTAATTAATTCTTTATCAAAATCATTAGTTAATTCCGTATCAGGCTTGAGCTTATCTAAGGTATAGTCACCATTTTCATGAGTGATTTTTAAAAACCCTTTGGTCGCCAAATAAATTAATTCCGCGGAAATATCCTTGTTATCAGCTTTTTCATCAAGCAAAGTGCCAACCTCGGCCGGAATCATTTTGTCTGGTGCATCAAATTCAGCAATAATTGTTTTGCGTCCCTGCGCGTCGCGACCCTGCGTGTACCAGCGCCAAAATAACAAGATAAAAGCAATGATTGGCAAAAATAAAATCCAGTTGTCCTTTATTGTTTCCCAAATAACTTCCCAAATTGATGGCTGATAAACAATACCTTTAGGCCAGCCCAGGACAATGGTTAAGCCTTCATTCTCATTCAATTGATCCTGCTTAAATAAAGTGTTGGTTACTGTTTTATCAGAAGTTAAAACAAAGTCTGAACTCGTGCAGTTAGCCTGGCTGCCATAAGGACCGCTGTAACAAGCTTTTTGCAGTTTGTCGGCGCTTAAACTGGCTGGCAAAATTATTTCAGCGCTGGATTTGAGGATCGGCACTGACCATTCATTGCCAGTGGCATTCCAGTAAAGCTCGTCATGGTCATTAAAATAATTAATGGCGCGCTGGATAGTGTAATTAATCACATAAGTATGCTTGCCAGTGATTAAAATATCAGCGTCACCGATTTTAAAATTAACATTATCGCCAGGATAAGTGATTTCCGTAGTAAGAGTACTGCCAGTTTCATCAGTCACGCTCATGTCAGAAATGCGCAGATTAAAATTGCCGCCGCGCGCTTTGTACTTAATGGGAATATAGCGGTAAATGCCATGTTTTTGCGCATCGCCAAAATCATACTCAATTTTTTCCGAGACATTGATGCTGGCATCCTGATTAACCTTGATTTTGACAGCAAAATTATCAATCTGTTCAGCAGCCAGAACCTTTGGCGCAAAAAACAAGCTGGTAGCGATAATTAAGCTGGCGAAAAGGATTTTTTTCATAGGTTTGTTAATTTAATTTCCTCAATGTCATGATTGAGGACGGCGTCGCACTTCGAGAGCCCGGCCTAGGCCGAGACTGGCCTCAGTGTGACAAAACGTCAGCCGAGCTGTCAGGCTGAGCCTGTCGAAGCCTTACAGCGAGGCATAATTACGTAAAAAGAATGTAACATTTCCTGCCTGCCGGCAGGCAGGCGACAAGCTCAATGTGACATTCTTTTTATTTATCATTTATTTTATTTTACTAGATTTATTGCCTAAATACAAATAAAAAAGGCATTGACTTAGATGGTTTTATGTGTTAATTTAGGTTTAGTTTATCAGGTCAGAAACAAAAAGGAGGAAAAACATGGCGATCGAACATAGAAACTATTTTGAAGGAGGGGTCCAATCATTGGCCTTTCAGCTCAAAAAAGGCAAGAAGGCCTCAGTCGGAGTGGTGAGCCCTGGCAGCTGGGATTTTGGGACTGCCAAGAGTCCGGAACGCATCACTGTGCTCACGGGAAAGCTCAAGATTAACGGTCACAAAATGACCTCAGGTTCGACCCCGATTTACATCCAGGTCGGTGATCAGATCGTGTTCGAGGCCAAGAAACATGCCAGCTACCTCTGCGAGTACGACTGACACCCGCGCGTGACCTAAAGAACGCAAAAACCCGTTCAATTGAACGAGTTTTTTTATTTGCCAGCCTCAGCTGTCATGCTGAGCATGTCGAAGCATAAGCTGAGGCCTTACCTATTTGATTAAAACGAATGTAAGATTTCCTGCCTGCCGGCAGGCAGGCGACAAGCTCAATCTGACATTCGTTTTTTAATTTATTTGCCTGTTAGTGCTTTTCTGCGCAAGGTCTTTTCATTAAGTATCATTTTTCTAATGCGCACATTCTTGGGCGTCACTTCCACCAGTTCATCATCGCCAATATACTCCAGAGCATCTTCCAAATCCATTACTTTAGGGGTGTTAAAATGTTCAGTTGCGCCATCGCCTTTAGAGCGCATATTAGACATATGCTTAGCTCTGCAGACATTAACGCGCATATCGCCTGGCCTAGAATTTTGGCCAACGACTTGGCCGTCATAAACTTCAATGCCTGGACCGATAAACAAAATACCACGATCCTGGACATTGACTAGGCCATAAAGATGAGTGATGCCTGATTCATGGGCAAGCAAAGAACCTTGTTCCCTTTCTTTCCAATTGCCTGGATCAGGCTGGTATTGGTAAAAAGTTGTGTTAATAATGCCAAGGCCTCTAGTGTCAGTTAAAAATTCACTGCGATAACCAAATAAGCCGCGGGTCGGAATAATAAATTCTAAGTAAGTAATGCCTTCAATGGTGTTCATGGAAACTAATTCGCCTTTGCGACTGCCCAGTTTTTGGATGACAGTGCCATAATAAGATTCAGGCACTTCAATATAGACTCTTTCATAAGGAGCCAGATGTTTGCCGTCAATTTCTTTAATAATCACTTGCGGTCGAGAAACCTGAAATTCATAACCCTCGCGTCTCATTCTTTCAATTAAAATGGCCAGATGCAATTCACCGCGGCCTGAGACTTCCCAAGTGCCGTTAGGTTGGTTTTCTACTCGCAAAGCCATATCTGTTTCCAACTCCCTTTGCAAACGCTCATTAATTTGCCTGGAAGTGCTAAACTGGCCTTCTTGACCAGCCAAGGGTGAATCATTGACTAGAAAAGTCATTTTGACTGTTGGTTCATCAATATTAAGCAATGGCAAAGCAGAGGGATTTTCAGGGTCAGCAATTGTCTCGCCAATTGTAACATCTGGAATTCCAGCCATGGCCACAATGTCTCCGGCTGAAATTTCTGTAGCTTCAACTCTGCCTAACCCGATGAAAGTCATTAAAGAAACCAGGCGGTACTTATTCATTTGACCTAATCTATTGATATGCATAATTTCTTGTCCAGCTTTAACCATGCCATTAAATACACGGCCAATGGCAATCCTGCCTTTAAAACTGTCACCAACCACAGTCGTAACTAAAATTTGCAAGGGTTTATTTACATCGCCAACTGGCGCTGGTATATGCTTTAAAATTGCCTCAAAAACAGGATTAATATTTTCCATTTTCTTTAAGTCTGGTTCTAAGCCGGCCTTACCCTGTTTGGATGAAGCATAAATAACTGGGAAATTTAAAGCCTGCTCATCAGCCCCTAATTCTATAAAAAGTTCAAAAGTTTTATCTAGGACAAATTTGGGTCTGGCATCAGGCTTATCTATTTTATTAATAACCACTACGATTTTCAAACCCATTTCCAAAGCTTTTTTTAAAACAAAACGAGTTTGGGGCATGGGACCTTCTTTAGCATCAACTAAAAGCAGACAGCCATCAGCCATATTTAAAACACGCTCCACTTCACCGCCAAAATCAGCATGGCCTGGAGTATCAATGATATTAATTTTTGTTTCGTTCCAAATCACAGAAGCATTTTTGGAAAATATAGTAATGCCCCTTTCCCTTTCCAAGTCATTGCTGTCCATAATAAATTCTGTATTAACCAATTCTTTGCTCAAGAAAGTTTTTGATTGACGCAGCAAAGCATCCACGAGCGTAGTCTTGCCGTGGTCAACATGAGCGATGATTGCAATATTGCGTATGTTAATCATATGCTTTGAATAAAAAATCCGCTGAAATTCAGCAGATCGAATTCTGGTTTATTATACTCTAAATAAACCAGCTTGTCAAAACTTGGGTTTCTTAATCCTTATGTTTATATGTTTAGGTGTAATTAGTAATAGAATTAGAGAAAGCAAAACACCAAAGATGCCAAGAAAAGTGAAAGTTAAATTGTGGCCAAAATTCTGGCTAAGTACACCGGCAATGATCGGCCCGATCACATACCCTAAATTGGAAAAAGAATCCTGCAGAGTATTAATTTCTTTTTCTACGTTTGGCGTTTCACTAACATAATCAGCATAAGCCGCACTGATGGCCGGCAAAGCCAAAGCTGAACAAAATGAAAATAAAAAAGCAATTACTAATAAAATCACTGGTGATTTGAATAAAAAGAAGGTGCTTAAGATAAGAGAACCCAGAAGCAATGAATAAAAAGCTGTTTTTTTCTTGCCAAGTTTGGCTGTAACGCCGCCCACAAACCAACCCACAAAAAGCGGCGGCAAAATATAGACAGTCATGAATAAGCCACCCAAGTCGCCCAAGAAGGACAGATTTTCAGAAATAAGAGGTCCGATTGTCCAGAAAAAAGCATCCACTATGTTAATTAGTAAGCTAACCAACAAAACAGGCAAAATGAAATTGCCTATTTTTTTCCAGAGATAGATCTCGGTAAAAATGCTGCTTGGCCGGCTGCCATTATCTTTGGGGTAGCCGTTGTTGGTTTTGCGTGTCAAAGCCAGAACCAAAATAAAGGCAATAAAGGCTAGAGACAGAAAAATCCAGGCTGCCAAAAATGGTCTAAAATCAATAATTTCATAGATTAAAAACCCTGATATTAAAGGCGCCAACAAGTAACCCAGATCTTCAAAAACACGCAAAACACCAAAACTTGAGGGATACTCCTCTTTGGCTGAGCTGCGGGCAATAAAATCCAAGCTGGCTAGCCCTAGTAAATCATAATAAAGGCCCCACATAACCATGGCAATTATAAAAAGCAAGGCAGTATTGGCGCCCCATAAAATTAAGGGATAAACTGAACAAACAATGAACATTAAAAAATAAATCAGCCGAAAGCGAGTGTCTTTTAAAACTCGACACAGGATAAGGTCAAAAAGTATACCTGCAATTGAAGAGGTGCCAATAATTAGGCCCATCATGCTTTCAGATATTCCCTTCTGCGTTATAACTAAAGGCGTGATAAAGCTGATTATGCCGTCAAAGATGGCAAAAAAGAAAAGCATAAGCGAAGCCGCGTAAAGCTGCTTGTGCTTCAGGCCATAAGTTTTAAAATGTTGGATTAGAGTGTGTAAACCATGCATATTAATCTAGAATTCTCAATTATGAATTAATAATTATGAAATCATTATAGCAAATTTTTGCTAATTAAAAAACTCGTCAGTATAAAATACGAACGAGCTTGATTTTATCCTCGGGCTTGGCGTTAGCCCATTAGAGCCCTGCCAGTAAATACCGGGCTTGACGGCTTTGACGGGGCTGAATATACCCTTGGCGGGTCTGAATGTTGTATTCGCCGGTCACTTCCACGTAGCGACTGCCCCTTAAAGCCTGCCCCTTGAACCTCCAGACTTTCTTGTCCTTCGTCATTTCTAGGCTGTTGATACTGACTCCAATGATTCCTGCACCCCTCCCACCGCCCCCACCGCCCACTCTAAGCGTTAAAAGTACTGCGGCGGAAGGTACGACAGTGGGACCACGGAAAAGGCTCCACGCCAATTCCATAAAATCTGCCGGACCATCCACGATTTCGAATCTTGGGGGCCCTTCCTTTCGTTTCGCCATTTTTTCCTCCTTAAAGCTCATAGACCTGTGTTGGGGCAGGCCCATTGACCCCTTATATCATTCAGTTTACAATAACAACTAAACTTAACAGAATTTTAATTTTTTGTCAATGCTAAGCTGTCATTTAAAAACCGGCTCTATTTTTCAGAACCGGTTTTTTAAATTTGAAGACATTAGTAGATAACTACTGCTTTTTTATCAAGCTTGTCCCAGTTTTTTTGAAAATCCCTAATTGATAATCTTATCTCGCCGTAGATAGGATCTAAAAGGATCATTAATTTTGGATTATCTGATTGGCCAGTAAAACCAATTAAAGTGCGAGCGTGTTCATCTAGCTTAGCATTAATAATCTTTCCTTCGGGAGTCTGCCATGAAATATCCTTACCCTTGCCGACCACTCCCCAAACGACGATTGGATTACTATCGGATAATTCTATTAATAAGTCGTTTATGGTTCCGTTAACAATAATTCTGGGCGTACGATACTTGGCAGCTAAATCATAAATCGGTTTTTCATAAACACCATAGCCAGTGTTGGGCATTGTACCGTCAATATTACCGACAAAGCCTAAATTAGGATCACCCCAGGTATTGTCAGGGTGACGAGGGCTAGGGTCAGAAATGGGCAATCTCCGGATTAATTCATTTTCAGTAACCGTTACTCCCTTGTAATTCAAGGCCATTTTTAAAGCCGCTACTTCGCATGAGAGCGCGTGTTCTTGACGATGATATGGCACTTTCAAATCAACAGCTGGATTGACTGGCAAGATAGTTGTAACCTCGTAGTAAATTTTCTTAACCACATTTACCTTACCTTTAGGATCATCAATCGTTAACTCAAACACTACCCAAGCAATAAGTGAAATAATACCTACCAGTATTAATATTGGAAACGCAGACTTTATAATTTTATTAGTCGTCATAATTTAGGTAAACTTATTCTTTACGGAGAGAGAGGGATTTGAACCCTCGAATCCTTGCGGATTACACGCTTTCTGCCACAGAGCGGCATTCCGCTTCGCGGAACAAGCTAAGTTAATTCGGAGAGTGGGAGATTCGAACTCCCGAGGGTCTTGCGACCCAACAGACTTTCCAGGCCTGCGCCATAAACCACTAGGCGAACTCTCCAAAGCTTAATATCTTAACAATTGATTTGTCTTCTTTTTTGGCCTCATAATTTTATTATATTGACCCAATAATTTTTTAAATAAAATGCCACCTTTATATCCTTTAATCTCCAATTCTCTTCTATAAGCTTCCGATTTGGTTTTATAAATTTCAGTATATACAATTTTCCAAGGTATAAAATGCTTTGTAGATTTAACTAAACCATGATTATGCCTCCATAATCTATCAACCATATCATTAGTATGGCCGATATAATATTTGCCATTTTTTAAACTTTGTAAAATATAAGTTGTATAAGGCATAATTAAAATATTTCAAACCACTGCCGCGTAGCGGCATTCCGCTCCGCGGAATATGCGACCTCTCCAAATTTATCATTTAGCGTCAGGCGTCTGACGATGCTCGTTACGTTTAGCGTCTGACGCCTCACGATACGCGCTTCGTTACCGATTAACGCTTAACGAGATTTAAACACATAATCCAAAATCATCCAGTCTGTAAGATTTTCAATCGGCGCCTTATCATCAGTCAGATAGCCAAAATTCTGATCATAACTCATTTGTTTTTCATTGATAAAAGCCTTAAAAACAACTGACACTAACTCGCTATTTTTAAAGAGACTTTCTAAATTAGAGAAATCCAAATCAAAATCAGAGGCAATGACCATATAATTCCAAGAGGTCTGCGTTTCCTGAGTACAATAAACATTTTTAAAAACTAAAAGTAAAGTATTAATGAAATTTTTTAGCAATTTTGAATCTGGCGCAGTGGCATTTACATTAATGGCCACGACTCCCTTATCTGCCAAATGATTTTTTACTGCCTGAAAAAATTCCTTAGTGGCCATGTGAAACGGGATATAAAGCTGATTAGCATAGACATCAACGACAATGGCGTTATATTTTTTAGCAGTCAAACTTAAAAAATTGCGGCCATCTGAATTATAGACAGTCAAAGATGGATTTTCTAAAGAAAAATATTTGTCAGCCGTAGTAATTAATTTCTTATCTAATTCCACGCCATCAATCTTTAAATTATAATTCTGGCCAAAAAAATGATTTAATTCTGTGCTAATCGTGCCGCCAGCCAAACCCAAAATTAAAATATCTTGATTTTTCCCATTGCCATCAAGATATGGCAAAATATTATAATAATCAAAGTACTCTCCAGTTAAGACGCTGCCGCTTTTATTAAGCATGGAAAATACGCCGAGCCCCTCATTGATTCTCAAATAGCGCAAATCATTTTTATCAACCACTTGAAAATACTGATAAACTGATTCATCTTCATAAACAGCCTTGACTGATTTTATAGCAGGCATCTTAAAAATTAGGGCTGGCATTACAAGTAAGAGTAAAAATAAAAATAGTTTATTTTTTAGAAAACCTGCTAAAGCCACTAAGAGTAAGAGCAAACTAAAAAAAATAACAGTTTTGCGTGTCCCCCAAAGCGGTATAAAAATTAAAACTGGCAAAAAGGTGCCTAGAATACTGCCTACAGTTGAAATGCTAAAAACCAACCCAGCGTCATTACCAATTTGCTCCTTATTTAAAGTAGATAAAAGTTTGATAATAAACGGGCTGGTTGCTCCCAGTAATAAAATCGGAAAAATGAAAAGCAAACTGGCGCTCAGTAAAGAACCTAAAAAGATTAAAGTTGAAGCTGAATGCCAGATTACAATATTGCCCATAACCATCTCCACCAAAGGCTTCATGAGAAAAGGAATTACCAATAAAAAAATGCAGGCAATAATTATTGTTTGCAGCAATATTTTAAATTTAGGCTGTTTATCTGCCAGTTTGCCGCCTAAATAATAGCCCAAAGCCAGGGCGACCATAATCACGCCAATAATATTAGTCCAGACAAAAGTTGAAGTGCCAAAATACGGGGCAAGTAGCCTGGAAGCGCAAATTTCAATGGCCATGATAGTTAGGCCAGAGGTAAAGGCGATGAGGAGCAAATATCTTTTTGAAGCATTTTTTTGTTCTGTCATAGATAATCTCTTAAGTTATTAGGCATTAAGTTAGAGGGCATTAGTTCTTTGAATTTATTTATTTTCATATAGCCAATGCCTAATGCCAATTGGCTAATTACTTTAATCTAAATTTTACACTAAAAAACCGCCCTGGCATAGGGGGCGGCTTTTTATTTATCTAGAATTTAAATTCATTTGAAGCTTTATGGTTAAAACACTTAAGTGTTTTAGCCGTAAGTTATTTTAGGCCCAAATCTACCGCTGCTTGGCTAATAGTTTCATTGCTTAAAGTATTATTCTGGTTCAAAGTAAACAGCTTATCATACATTTGCCAAAATTTACCTTGCTCATTAGCGCATTCAGAAGCAACGGCCGCAGGCTTAGCAAATGGATGGAAACTTAAAGGAAAATGCTTAAATACTAAAGTCACATCATTAGGATAATCTTTTAGGACCTGATCAACTGTGGTCTTGTAGCTTCCACAATAAGGACATTGGAAATCAGAAAATTCCACAATAGTGATTTTGCCGTCTTTGGCGCCAGTAACATGGTCAGCATCAGTAATTTGCGGCATATCAACCTTAACCACCTTTTTGGTAGTTTGATCTTGCATAAAGTCAAAATCAGGAGTCTTGCCAGCCTTAAGCGTATCAATAACCTGCTGAATCATATTGTAAGGCAAAGCCCCACTGACCAAATAGCCATTAATAAAACTGGCTGGGGTTCCCTGGACGCCTAATTGTAAGCCTAAATTCTGATCAGCTTCAATTTTAGTATCATATTTCCCCGACGCCAGGCAGGCTTCAAATTGTTTGGCAACTTTTTTATTAGCACTGCTATCATTTGACGCTGAACTTCCATGTAAAAGACAGCTGGCTCTGTCGCCTGAAAAGATATAAATCAGCAAGCCGATTAAAATAACGGCGCTGATTACAGCCAGACCGGCAATCAAGCCAGAATAAAACGATTGCTTTTCCTTGCCCATAATTTTTATTTTTGCTTAGTTAATAAACGTAGTGTAATTTTAATATATAACAAAAAAAATGGCAACAGTAAATTTTTTATGCTTTCAAATTATAGTTTTTTCTAAAAATTACTGCCAAAAGAATTATTAAGAGGATAAATAAACCGCCCATTATAACCCAAAGATCAGGATTGGCCATATTAAAAAAGGAAATTTTAATGGTCTTGCTTACATTTAAATTTAAACCATTATCGCCAGTTACCTTTAGACTTATTTTATATTGAGCTGGTCGTTTGAAGTTATGTTCAGCAATTTGTTGATCAGAAGTAGTGCCATCGCCAAAATCCCAGGCATAAGCTAAATTTTCTGTCACTGCGCCCCTAACTTCGGGACGAAAAACATAATCTGTCCAGGATTTGGCTGTTAAATTAATAAGTAATTTGGGACTGCTAGGCTCACTCTGATTTATATTAATTTCCTGATTAAGATTGCCATTTGCAGAATTAGTATCAGGTGTCACTAGGATATCTTGATTCACATTAGTATTTTTATTAACTATGACAGAGGCTGAAGTCTTTTTAGTTGAGGTATTGGTATTATTTTTAACTATTCTATTATCAACTTTATCATAACGGTCATCAATGCCATCATTATCAGAATCATGGCAAAGTTTGGGGTCTAAAGGAAAATCATCAGCGCCGTCTAAACAGCCGTCGCCATCTGAATCAGGATTTAAAGGGTCAGTCCCTAATATTTTTTCTTTATCATTGGTCAAGCCATCATTATCTGCATCTGGGTCACGCACATCAGGAATGCCATCGCCATCAGTATCAATTAAAGGCACAAATAGATAGCTGATCGCCGTATCATTGACTGGATTTTCATCTTTGGGATCCTGACCATGGATCTCGGCGCGGATATTAAAACTGCCTTTTGGTACAGCCCAATCAACATAAACTTCATCAGCCAAACCGTGCGCTCTCACCGAGACTGGCTGGGAACTACCGATCAAAATACTGCCCTGATAAAAGGTGACGTAGCCTGCCACATCCTCACTGCCATTATTATGAATAGCTGCGTAGACTTTATTATTTTGGCCCGCAATTAATTCTTTGGCAAAACTGATATCACTGCCAGAAATTCCCAAGTCATAAGTATAACCGGCGGCCTTTAAATTTAAGGGCAATATAATTAAAACTCCCAAAATAAATAATAATTTTTTCATGGTTTGATTTTAATTTTAAACATCTTAATTATAGCAAAAAATGCAGAAATAATAAAACAAAAAAATGAGGTTAAGCATCAGGATTATAAGGCTTTAGCCTTAATGGGTAAAACTTTAGTTTTACAAACCTAACATGTCCTCATTTTTTATATTCCCTATATTTTCGGTTTTATCTTATGCCAGCCTGTGGCCTGCTCATAAGCATAAGCTGCTTGGAAAATCGTTGGTTCGTCAAACTGCTTGCCGATTAATTGCATGCCAACTGGCAGATCATTGACAAAACCACAAGGCAGAGAAATTGCTGGCAACCCAGCTAAGTTAATGGTAATAGTATAAATATCGCCTAAATACATGGCCAATGGATCATTTGACTTTTCACCGATTTTGAAAGCTGGCGTCGGCGAAGTGGGCATTAAAATTAGGTCAACTTTATTTAAAACATTTTCAAAATCTTGCTTAATCAAAGTTCTGACTTGCATGGCTTTTTTATAATAAGCGTCATAATAGCCGGCGCTCAAAACATAAGTGCCAATCATAATCCTTCTTTTAGCTTCGGCGCCAAAACCTTTGGCTCTCGATTTGGTATAGACTTCATACAAGTCACTGGCTTCTTTTGATTGAAAGCCATATCTAATTCCATCATAGCGTCCCAAGTTAGAACTCACTTCTGAAGGCATAATGATGTAATAGCAAGCCAAGCCATAATCCAAATATTTTAAAGAAACTTCTTCTATCTTGGC
>Ga0209777_10005895_pt1 | contig 13959 bp, 13 predicted proteins | sample FrelakmetHBP12HB_FD_187147 | JGI IMG/M metagenome (GOLD analysis project Ga0209777, IMG submission 187147) | Freshwater lake sediment microbial communities from the University of Notre Dame, USA, for methane emissions studies -HBP12 HB (SPAdes)... | ecosystem: Environmental > Aquatic >...
ATCGTAAAAAATATAGAAAATGCGAGAAAATGTTATGCTGAACTCGATTCAGCATCTAACAAAATCAAAGGGTCATGAGATCCTGAAACAAGTTCAGGATGACAAATTAGGACTTTTTATGTGACCGTTAAAATGCAAATCTGGGAGAAAACACATTTTTAAATTTGAATTTTTAAATTTGCATTGCAGCTTAATCAGTTCTTCAAATGGCTAAGTTGTTAAGGAGGGTTTAACAATGGCTGAGGAACAAAAAGAGGCAAAACCCAAAAAGAGGATGACGGCAACCCAGGCGGCTGCTTCCATTGGCCCCATGGTCAAGGAGTTTATTACCGGTACCCTCAAGGCACGGGCAGAGGGAAAACAAAAGTTAGCCTATACCTTTATCGTCTGCCATCATGAAGAGATCTTCCGGGCCATGGACGTGGTCCCTATATGGACAGAGAATTTTGCCGGGATTTGCGGAGCAAAGAGAGACGCAGAGAGATTCCTTCAGAGAGCAGAGTCACTAGGCCTTTCCCGTTCCTTGTGCACCTATGCCCTTTGTGGGATCGGTTTTGACCAATGGAGAGAAGAGTTGGGCCAAATGCCGCCCGATGCTCCTTGGGGCGGACAGGCAAAGCCTGATCTCATGATATCCAGCGGACAAATCCTCTGTGATCCGAGATCCAAATGGTATCAGGCCTCTCAGCAATTTATGCCAGATGTTCCAATCTACAATATAGACCTTCCCTATCCCATGTTTCAGAGGGATCAAGATCACCGGGACGTCTGGGGCTACTACCACAAATATATTGTCAAACAATTGCGCGGACTGGTAGCCTTCCTCGAAGAGCAGACCGGAAAGAAGATGGATTATGATCGGCTGCGAGAGTTGGTTGATCTAAGCGATCGAACCTGGAACCTGATCGATGAGACGTATAAACTTCGGCGGGCTGTACCTTCCCCCATGGGAACCGGCGATGCCATGAATACCATGGTGCCAATAAACTTTATGATGGCCACCCAGAAGGCTTACGATTTCTTCGTGGACCTCAAAAAGGAATTGGAGGAAAAGATCGCCAAGGGAGAGGGAGAAGTTCAGGAAGAGAAGTACAGACTCATGTGGGGAGGTGGATTGCCTGCCTGGTTTGCTTTGACCGATTTCAATTACTTCAACAGCAAAGGGGCTTCGTTCCCTGTTGAGACAACCTATCGAATGGTCGCCCCCCTCAACGAGATGGATATCCCCGAAACCAAGGACCCGATCGAGCACCTGGCATGGAGATGGCTTGGATACTGGACCTTCTGGTTTGATAAGGCCAAGAAAAGGCCGGGATCAGAGCCCGATGTGGAACGCTTGATCAACTGGATCGAAGAATACAAGATCGATGGAATTGTGATGCATGAAGCCTTTTCATGTCGAACCTGGCACGTGGGCCTCATCTGGCAGTTGCATCAACTGGCCAAAATATACAAACCCATACCTATGCTTGTGATCGGGAAAGATGGAAAGAAAGAGAAGGTTTATAGAGAAATTCCTTCCCTCATTCTGGAAAGTGATATCATCGATATCACCTCCTATTCAGAGGTGGATACCAGAAATAAGATCGACGCCTTCATCGCCACCCTGGAATCCAATCGAGCAAACAAGGCAGCCTAATCAGGCGGGGAAGGTTAAGGTCAAGGGTTAGGTTGAGATTTTGAAGTGAATTTTTTCTTTCCTTAGCCTTAACCTCAGCCTCAACCTTTGAGAGATACTATTGACCTCATATTTTGCAGGCATTGATGTCGGTTCCACGATGACGAAGGCGGTGATCCTGAATAAAGGGATCATCGCTTCGATCATTGGACCTACAGGTCCAGAGCAGCGCCGGCTAGCCAATAAGGTCATGGAAGAGGTGCTGAATCGGGCTGCACTTTCTTTAAAAGCTATTACCTACATTGTTTCTACAGGCTACGGGAGAATTAACGTTCCTTTTGCCGATAAGCAATTCACAGAAATCACCTGCCATGCCAAGGGGATCATCCGTCTTTTCCCTAAAGCCAAGACCATCATTGATGTCGGAGGACAGGATATTAAGGCAATAAAAATAGATGCGACTGGCAAGACCATTGATTTTGTGATGAATGATAAGTGTGCAGCCGGTAGTGGTCGATTCATAGAAGTGATTGCCGGTACCCTTGGGGTCCCTTTGGATAAGGTGGGCGACCTATCTCTGCAAAGCAGGAATCCTGCAAAGATAAGCAACATCTGTACTATATGGGCCCAGCAAGAGGTGGCGGCCAGTTTGGCACAAGGCATACCCATTTCCGACCTGCTTGCAGGGGTCCATCATTCCCTCGCAGACAGGATATGCAGAATGGTTAATCGTCTAAAGGTGGAAGAGGCAGTGATCGTGACGGGTGGAGGGGCTAAAAATAGGGGGCTGCTTAAAGCTCTTTCCGAACAATTGGGCCATGAGATTCTGGTACCCGAGGAGCCTTTGATCACCGGAGCTCTGGGTGCTGCTTTGCTGGGAAAGGAGATTGTGGAAAAGGCCAAACAGAACAGCACTCCGCTTAAAACAAAAGAACGAATCTTAGAGGAAATTAAGATCCTATAAAGGATTTAGCTCCAAGACGACAACATCCACCAACCATCAAATCCTACATAGAAACTCCGCATTTTTTGCTTGACAATAAAACCACAACATAGTAGACGAGATAAAAGGCTTATGAAGTATAAGAATCTATTTGATTTAACAGAGAAAGTTGTCCTTGTGGTCGGTGCAGCAGGGGGGCTTGCTGGGGAAACTTGTTTGGGGCTCGCCCAATTTGGGGCAATCATTGCTTTGGCGGATGTAGACCCTGCTGGCTTGGAAATGGTATGCAAAGAGTTAATTCAGCAGGGTGTACAGGTTTGGTCACATGTTGTTGACGTGTCGGACCTGGATTCAGTAAGTAATCTTACGGGAGCCATACGTGAGCAATTTGGTCGGCTCGACGTAATGGTTAATTTCGCTGGTGTAGGTTGGCGAACACCGATAGAAAAAATCAATGTCACAGAATTTCAAAAAATAATCAACATTAACCTTACAGGTTCCTTCTTGCTAACTCAGCAGAGTTTACCTTTGATGATTCCGCGACGTTCAGGAAAAATAATTTTAATTGGTTCAGTGTCTGGCTATGTTGGCAGACCATATGTAGCGCACTATGCTGCTAGCAAAGGCGGAGTCCATTCAATGGTTAGAACACTGGCTGTTGAATTGGCAGAAAACAATATTCAAGTCAATTCTGTTGCCCCTGTTTTTACCTGGACTAAAATGACAACCGAGATACTCTCTGATCCAGAAGTGGAGAAGTCAATCATTTCAACAATACCTATGGGTCGTCTTGGGCTTCCTTCTGATTTAGTGGGTACTGTTATATTCCTCGCTAGTAGCGCATCCGATTTTATAACGGGGCAAATAATTTTTGTAGATGGAGGCTGTACCATAAGTTGATCGTTGTATACAAGAAAGAGATCATTAATTCCTAGAAAGGAGGACTTACGAAATGGCACGATTCTTATTTTTTGTTAGGATTTTAATTGTGGTTCTTGGAGTGATAGGTATTGGGGGAATTGTCTATTCCCAGCAAACAACAGAGGTGCCTATGGGAGTTATCTACCCATTATCAGGACCAGTGGCAGAGATCGGTAATACGTGTCTCAAGGGTGTGACGCTTGCCATAGAGCAGAAAAACGAGCAAGGAGGCATAAAGTCCCTCGGTGGCGCAAAGTTGAAAATGTATACTTCAGATACTCAAGGGAAACCAGAAATTGGCGTCGTCGAGACCGAAAAACTTATCAACGAAAAGAAGGTAGTAGCAATTTTAGGGGCTTATCAAAGTGCAGTTACCTTGCCAACGACTCAAGTGGCTGAGAGACTGAAGACACCTTACATGAATGGAAATGCCGTGGCTGACCCAATCACCGAACGGGGATTCAAATATACCTTTCGAACTATTTCGAAAGCAGCTTGGATGGCTGAAAGCCAGTTTGAATTCATTAGGGATTTGTCCAAAAAGAAGGGCAAGACAGCAAAAACAGCAGCCATCTTATACGAAGACACATTATGGGGCCAGTCGCAGGCCCAGGGTTGGCGCAATCTTGCGTCCAAATACGGTGTTCAGATAGTAGCAGATCTTCCCTACTCAGCTAAAGCGACTGATTATACGGCAATCGTTTCCAAACTGAAAGCAGCCAAACCCGATGTTGCTTTGATGGCTTCTTACATCACGGATGCCATGTTGATGCAACGTACTTATAAACAATTGGACTTCAATTGCATGGCTATTATTGGGTCGGGCGGTGGTCATACAGAACCAGCATTTCTCGCAGGATTAGGAAAGAATGCTGAATACATTTTCACCCAAGCATCTTGGAGTGAGAAAATGAAAGGCGCCGGATCAAAACATACGAATGTATTCAATGCATTTAAGAAACGCTGGGGAGAGGATATGAACCAGCAGGCCGCTTCAGCTTATCATTCTACCTGGGTGGTGATCCACGCTCTGGAAAAGGCTGCGTCTTTGGACAGGGAAAAAATTAGAGATGCGTTGGTTAAAATTCAATTAGACTCAACCAAAGATGAGGGTATTATCTTACCCGGCAAAGTGGTTTTTGATCAAAATGGACAAGTGGACGATCGATTAATAATGTTGCAGATACTGAATGGCGATTTCCATCCTGTTTGGCCATTTGCAATTGCTTCTAAGGATTCTGTCTTTCCAATTCCTGCATGGGAGGATCGAAAATAGAATCCTCAACATGAATAATCCTTCAGCGACAGCACCCCTGGATTTATAGGAGTATTGTTTCAGGTAAGGTCGCCAAAAACAAAAGGACGTGATATAGACAAGTCAAAAGCTGCAAAATCACCCATGCTTTTGGTTTTCTATCCCTAATTCTTAACTGCCATAGCCCAACACTATTCAAAAATTGGGAGGGTATCGGGGGGACTATTGTTACTGTGAACCGGGCCTGTGATAGAATGTCTAGAGCATTAGGGTGTTTTGTGTATCTTTCTTAAATTCCGATCATTAAAAACATTTCAAGTTTACAAGTTGATACTATTAAACTAGAAATACGAAATGACATTAATACTTCAAAGTCTAATGGGGGGCCTTCTAATTGGGGGAGTCTATTCCCTTGTGGCTATTGGTTTGACAATAATATACGGTGTTTTGAAAGTAGTGAATTTTGCTCATGGCGAGTTTCTTATGCTTGCAATGTTTGCGGCTTTTTTTGGCTATAGGCTTTTGGGCATCGACCCTTATTTCTTGGCTTTTCTTACCCTTCCTCTCTTTTTTCTTCTAGGTATTGTTATTCAAAAATTTCTTATTCAACCAACATTAGAAAAAGGTGAAGAGCACATTCAAATACTCCTTACAATGGGCTTAGCCTGGGTATTACAGAATATCGTTCTATTTTTGTGTGGACCTGATTACCGAACCTTGCAGTTACCCTATACGGATACAACTTTAAAACTGGCAAATGTCTATCTGAGTGTTCCCAAGATAATTGCTTGTAGTGGTGCGGCATTGTTTACATTGTTTATCCACTTACTTTTCAAAAAGACGCGATTCGGCAAGGCTATTCGCGCCGCAGCCCAAGAACCTTGGGGAGCTTACCTAGTAGGTATTAATGTCAAGAGGATCTATTACATCAGCTTTGCGATGGGAATCATTTGCGTAGCAATTGCCGGATTTTTGATTATCCCTTTCTTTTATACAGCACCTATGGTTGGTGCACAGTTTACATTAATAGCATTCGTTGTGGTGGTGCTTGGAGGATTAGGGAGTTTTACCGGCGCTTTTGTATGTGGATTCTTAGTCGGAATAGTGGAAGCCTTAGGGGGTGCCTTACTTCCAGGTTCCTATCAAGAGCTGATTGTATTTAGTTTCTTTGTGCTGGTACTGCTCTTTAAGCCCTCAGGAATATTCGCAAATCGATGAATAAGAAAACATACCTTAATTTTCTGATCCTTGCATCAATGGCTATCATTTTAGCGTTGATACCCGTTATTGTACGAAGAGATTACATTTTAAGTATATTTATAAATATTTTTTTGTTTGCCTACTTGAGCCAAAGTTGGAATCTATTGGGTGGGTATACAGGGTATTTGTCTTTGGGCCATACGGTCTTTTTTGGCATCGGCGCTTATACTTCAAGCCTCCTTTTCTTCCATTTTGGCTTGACACCCTGGATTGGGATGCTCATCGGCGCAGTGCTTTCAGGCCTGATGGGTCTATTTGTTGGCTTCCTAAGCTTTCGTTACCAATTGCGGGGCATCTTTTTTGCAATGATAACATTGGCTTTCGGTGTGATCTATCGGGTCATTTTCACAAACTCAATGTCTCTTGGCGGCGCTCAAGGTATTCTCATACCGTTACAAAAACCCTCGTTTTGGATCTATCAGTTTGAAGGTAAGTTTGGCTACTATTATATAGGGCTTGCAATGCTAGTAGTTATTTTAATTATTACCATCTTCCTCGAACACTCCAAATTTGGTTATAATTTACTTGCATTAAAGGGCAATGAAAACGCTGCGGAGGCTTTAGGGATTAACACGCGCCGGTCTAAACTGGGAGCAACTGTTCTCTCGACTTTCTTGACCGCATTTGCCGGCACCTATTATGCTCAGTATCTTAGTTATATTTCTCCAGAAACAGTTTTTAATTTAAATCTTTCTATAGAGATCGTACTTGTTTCCATTGTGGGAGGAATGGGTACAATTTTTGGTCCAACTTTGGGCGCATTTCTTCTTACGCCTTTTTCCGAGCTCACACGTTCCCTGCTTGGAGATAAGGCTATGGGATTGCATGTTGTTCTATATGGAATTATCTTGATTATTTTTTGTTTGGTTTTACCTAACGGGATCATCCCATCGATTAGGTTATCAAAGAGATCGAGGTCCATGAAAGATGCTTAAGGTAGAGGGAATTTCAAAAAGTTTTGGTGGACTTCAGGCAGTCAAAGATGTTACTTTCGAAATTCAGAAAGGGGAAATCGTCGGTCTAATTGGACCAAATGGGGCAGGTAAAACCACCCTGTTTAATCTAGTATCCGGTTTTATTAGACCGGACAAAGGGACTGTTCTCTTTAAGGGCCAGAATCTGAAGGAACTGAGGACACATGAAATTTGTCGGTTGGGTTTAACTCGGACATTCCAGATTGTTCAGCCATTTAAAAATCTATCAATATTCGAAAATGTGCTTATCGGTGCCTTGAATAAACTCGGCTCGTTCGAAAAAGCTGCCTCAAAAACAGATGAAATTGTTGACCTCCTTGGATTTACAAGAGCACACAAGAGATACGGCGTAGACTTGAATATTGTTGAAAGCAAAAAACTTGAGATAGCTAAAGCCCTCTCAACAGAACCTTCTCTTTTGCTTCTCGATGAGATCATGGCAGGGTTAAATCCAACCGAAGTTCAACAAGTGATTGAACTGGTAACCAAATTGAACCATAATGGTATTACACTCTTAATTATTGAACACAATATGCATGCAATTATGCTTATTTCACACCGAATTGTCGTCCTTAATTACGGCGTAAAGATTTACGAGGGTCCGCCTGAACAAGCATTAAAGAATTCTGCCGTGATAGATGCTTATCTAGGGGATGAACTTGATGCTTAAGGTTGAAAGCCTAAACGCTTATTTGGGGGGGCTTCATATTTTGCGCGGGATTAGTCTGGAAGTCGGAAAAGAGGAAACCGTTGCCTTAGTAGGTGGTAACGGAGCAGGCAAAACAACTTTCATCAATAGCGTTTCTGGACTGATCCAACCAGCATCTGGAGAAATCTCATTCGAGGGAAAAACAATCGTCGGACTGCCCCCGCATAAGAGGGTATTGTTGGGTTTGATTCAGGTCCCAGAAGGCCGAAGAATCTTTCCGGATATGACGGTATTGGAAAATCTCGAAATGGGTGGCTTTCACATTCGTGATCATCTGATATTTCAACAGACGAAGGAAACAATATTTTCTTATTTTCCTATACTTAAGGAGAGACTAAATCAGCATGGCAAGACGTTATCTGGTGGAGAACAACAGATGCTCGCCATTGGAAGAAGCTTGATGTGCCAGCCAAGAATGTTAATGCTGGATGAACCTTCTCTCGGACTTGCCCCCATGCTCGTTAAAACCATTTTCAAAATAATAACCAAGATCAATAATGCTGGTGTAACGATACTTCTTATAGAGCAGAATGTCCGTCAGGCATTGTCCGTATCCCATCGAGGCTATATCATCGAGAATGGGACGATTGCGGGCCATGGAAAGAGTAAGGATATCCTTCAAGATGCTCGAATCATGAAGGCTTATCTAGGCATGTAATTCATTTATACAAAGGAGGAATACCATGAAGGCAGATGAAATTTTGAAAAAGTACAAGGATTTGAAGATGGCAGAGGTGGTTCGTTACAATCCGGATATTTATTGTGACGTGGCTTCCATTCCACAGTGGGATATCCCCAAGAAAGTAATTATAGGAGTAGCGGTTACAGGATCTTTTATAGATAAACGTCAAAATCCTAACCAGCCATATACTTACAATGAAATACTTGACGAAGCGACTGCCTGCATCGAGGCTGGGGCTACTTATTTGCATTTTCACGTTCGCGATAAAGAGGGAAGAAATGTAGGCGATGTGGACGAATATAAGAAAATTATTCAACCCATAAGGAAAAAGTATGGCGATAAAGTTTTAATTGATGGATGCCCACTTTTTGGTAATAATTTCGCAGAAGCTAATGCCCCAGTAACAGAGGGATTGTTTGAAATAGGCATTATTAATCCAGTATGCACATTTGTCAGCGAAAATGTCCGGTGGCTTCCACCTCCCACAATCAGAGCCCAGTGTGAATACTTCCAGGCACTTGGGAAGAAGATTATGGTTTCTGTGCATGATACGGCTAGTATAGACAATATAAATCGATTCTTGATCAAACCTGGATTGCTAAAGAAACCTTATCTATTTGCTATTTTAGCAGATCTTCCTGGGATGTTTTATATGCCACACCCAAGAGCGATGGTAGAAGGTCTCACGCTTTTGGTCAACCGTTTAAGAGAGTTGGACCCGGATTGCCAAATATTAGTTTGTGGTTCCGGAAGGGCCTCAATTTATCTAGCAACGTTAGCGGTTTTGATGGGGCTGCATTTTCGTGTTGGTACTGAGGATACAATTTGGCGTTACCCGCACCGTAACGAAAAGGTGGAAAGCAACCTTCAAGCTTTTCAATCGGCCAAGGCAGTTTGTGAATTATTAGGTCGTGAAATAGCGAATGCCAAAGAGCAACGGCAGTTGCTTGGGATTAAATAATTGGATTTTGATTCTGGGAGAAAGTTTTTGGGAAGAGGATGAAATGATAGATTTTAACAACAGACGTATGTAAGAAGTGTATCCCAATTCGGTATTCGTGGTTATATTTTTGACAAGGATTCTCTTATAAAAGGGCAAAGCAGAGTGAAGAATGGTTTTGCCCTATTATTTCAACCATAAGTCAAAATAATCGTAAAATGAATAATTCAAAGTTTTTTTTCTTGACAAAAAATGAATATTTGTTAGACTTCTCCAGTCTAACCAATCAGGAGAGGCAAATAAAATTAAAAGAGAGGGGGTGAACAAGGAATGAAAAAAGGATTGATTAGCATGGGGATCCTGGCAGGTTTTCTGCTCTCCATCTTGGTGGTCAGTGGCGTTTTTGCAAAAGATGTGGTCGTATATAATCCTGCCTTTGGGAAGGTGACATTCACCCACAAGAATCATGTAGAAATATTGAAGATCGATTGTATGAAATGCCACCACACCTGGAAGAAGGGCGAGACCACTGGCAAACTTTGTAAAGACTGCCATAAAGAAAAAGCAGAGGGGAAAACCATTTCTGCAAAGGATGCCTATCATAAGGATTGTAAGGGATGCCATGAGGAGGCTGCCAAGGCCAGCAAACCTGCAGGTCCAACTGGCTGCACTAAGTGCCATGTGAAGGACAAGAAGTAAGCTGAAATTTTCTGCCTGCCCGCTGGGGGGCAAAGGCAAATTGGAAAGGGGTAGTTCCAAAAAAGGAACTACCCCTTTTTGCTTGACAGTAAACAAAAGGATATGTTAAATATTTCAATTACTTCCCTGCCTGCCGGCAGACAGGCGATAGGCATGCACAAGTAAATAAATTATTCTTTTTATAGAAAGACTCCCATGAAAGAATCAAAGGTAACAGGTGACATGAAGGGAAAAGGATTTCTTCCCATCCTTCATGACCTTTTTAGGTCTCTCAAACTCACTATTTTTCTCTTCATTCTTATCGCCATCATCTCCATCATCGGCACATTGATCATGCAGAATGCTACCCGTTCGGAATACATTCAGCGATACGGAATTAGTCTCTATGAGGTGTTGAACTTTTTTAACCTCTTCGATATGTATCATTCATGGTGGTTCAGCGCCATCCTTTTGCTTCTGGTGATCAATTTGATCACCTGCTCCATGAATCGGCTTCCAGGGGTCTGGAGCCAAATCTCTCGAACACCCACTGGATTGGAAGACTCCATGCTAAAAACCCTTCCCTATGTGGAGAGGGTCCAAATTAAAAGTAAAGGCGAGGCTAAGGCAGAAGAGAATGTTCGATCTCTTTTGAAGAAGAGGTTTGGGAATCCCAAACGGCTCGAGACGGAATCCTTCATCACCCTCTTTTCAGAAAAGGGAAGGTTCTCCAGATTGGGAGTTTACATCGCCCATATGAGCCTCCTCTTTATCTTGATCGGAGGGTTGATCGGTTCCCTCTATGGATTCAGAGGGCATGTGGAAATCTTGGAAGGAGAAACGGTGAATCAGATTTTTTTAAGGGCGAAAGATGGAGAGGTCCCAAAGCCCATTGATTTTTCTGTGCGTTGTGATGATTTCAAAATCACCTATTATGATCTTCCTGGAAAAGAAGAAAAACATGTGAAAGAATATACCAGTCTCCTCACGATTCTTGAAAATGGAAAAGAGGTTTTGAAGAAGACCGTCCAGGTCAATCATCCCCTTCATTATAAAGGGCTGGCTTTCTATCAATCGAATTATGGAACTGTCTACGATGTCACATTGGAAATTCAGTGGAAGAATAAAAAGGAGAAAGCAATTTTTAAGGCCCCTGAAGGAGTCACTGTTCCAGTTCCGAATTCCAATAACTTTATCCGAGCGTTGAAATATTCTCCTCAAGTCCACAACTTTGGAGAAGGAGTTCAGGTGGTCTTGTTCAAACCCAAGCAGGAACCCCGACCCTTTTGGTTATTGAAAGCCTTTCCGAAATTCGATGAACAGAGGAAAGATGAGTTCCTCCTCACCTTCGAAGGGGTTTCCCCCAGGGAATATACAGGGCTCCAGGTGACAAGGGACCCAGGAGTCTGGGTGGTCTGGATAGGATGTGGCCTGATGATCTTTGGCTTCATTGTCTCCTTCTTCTTTTCCCATCAGAGGGTTTGGGCAAGAATTCCCAAAAGCACTGGGGGAGAGATTGTTTTGGCGGGTTCCGCTAACAAGAACCGAATGGGTTTTGAAAAGACTTTTGGCCAATTGGTGGATGGAATCCGTTCATCTGGGCAAAAGAAAGAAAGTTGAGAATTCAGAGTTAAGAATTAAGAGTATTTGAAATCACGAATCACCAACACGAGTCACGAATCGCGGAGAGAAGTTGAAAAACAGAGAGGTTCGCTCCATTGTGATCACAGGTTATGGCACCAATTGTGAAATGGAGATGGCCCATGCCTGCCGCTTAGCGGGATCAGAGATTGTGGATATCGTTCATATCAACGAGTTGATCAATGGAGAAAAAAGTTTTGATGATTACCACTTCCTGAACCTACCGGGTGGTTTTTTGGATGGGGATGACCTGGGCTCGGCCAAGGCTGGAGCCAACCGTATCCAATATGCAAAGGTAGCAGGAAAAGAAGAAAGGCTTTATGATCAGCTCCTGCGCTTCATTCATGCAGGAAAACTGATCCTGGGAGTTTGTAACGGTTTTCAATTGATGGTGAAGTTAGGACTCATCCCAAACCTTGAGGGTCATGATGGAAATCAGGAAGTGACACTCACCTTCAATGATTCAGGAAGGTTTGAGGATCGATGGGTCTATCTAAAAATTAATCCAAATTCTCCGTGTCTTTTTACAAAAGGGATGAAAGGGGTTTACCTTCCTATTCGTCATGGAGAAGGGAAATTCATCCCCAAGGATGAAACGGTTCAGGAGCAGTTGAAAAGGAGAAAGTTGATCGTCCTTCAATATTCAGATGAGACATTTCAGAAACCCGTCATGGATTATCCCCTCAACCCAAATGGCTCGGGCGATGCGGTCGCTGGAATTTGTGATGAGACAGGACGACTTCTGGGGATGATGCCTCACCCTGAAGCCTATCTTCATCGAACCAATCATCCTCGCTGGACGCGAGAAGAGTTGCCCGAGGAAGGAATGGGCCTTGCCTTTTTTAGAAATGCGGTGCAATATATTCGAAATCATTTACTTTGACCCCTCATCCCTTAAGGAAGAGGGGAAGCCTGCCTATCATAGGCAGGGGTCAGGAGGAAGGGAGGAACTATGAACAAGGCTGAACTCATTACGAAGGTCTCAGAGAAAGCGAATGTGACACAGAAGGTTGCCAAGGTCATTGTCGACACCCTCTTCGATGGGATGAAGGAAAGTCTGGAGAAGGGGGAACGAATCGAGATCAGAGGATTTGGAAGTTTTGTGGTGAGAAATTACGGGGGCTACAAAGGCCGAAATCCCAAGACCGGGGAGATCGTGAGTGTTCCTCCTAAGAAGCTCCCTTTCTTTAAGGTCGGGAAAGAACTGAAGGAGATGGTGAACACAGGAGGAGCTCAACAAGCTCTGTAAAACTTGTCTTTTGAAGGCTGAGCAAAGATATTCATCAGCCTACGAAAGGCTCTTCCAGTATCGTTTCTGTATCTCCTTCAATTGAAGGAGGGATTTTTCGATTCGGGGATAATTGGCCTTCTCTTTTTCCAGCAGGTCTTTCTTATCGAGAGGGGAGGCCTGAGCCAGTTCTTTTAATACCGCTTTCACAGACCGACTCTGTCCAGAGACATCATATCCGCCCTCAAGGGTGATCACCAGTTTTCCTTGAGTGGTTGATTCTGCGATCTCCATTAAAATCTGGGTCATTCTTGCAAACCCTTTTTCTGTGACCTCCATTCCACCCAGAGGATCATCATAATGGGTATCAAACCCGGCTGAGACCAGGATCAACTGGGGTTGGTATTCTAGAGCAATGGGCTTCAGAAATTTTTCAAAGATATTTCCATATTCCGTATCACTTACCCCTGTCGAAAGAGGAACGTTCACGTTGAATCCCTCTCCCTTCCCCTTTCCCACCTCTTTCGCTCCTCCTGTCCCGGGATAAAAGGAGCCATAGCGATGGGTGGAGAAATAGAGGACCTGGGGGTCTTCGTAAAAAGAGTTCTGGGTTCCATTGCCATGATGGACGTCCCAATCCACGATCAAAATCTTCTGAAGAGAGAAATTCCGAAGAGCATATCGGGCACCGATCGCTACATTGTTGAAGAGGCAGAATCCCATGGCCCTGTCTCGTTCTGCATGATGTCCAGGAGGTCTCACTAGCGCAAATCCATTATCGAGTCTTTTTTCCATGACTGCCTTGATCAACTCCAGAAGACCTCCAGCTGCCCACAGAGCCGCTTCGTAAGATTTGGCACAGGTGGAAGTATCCATATCGAGTCGGTAGTGAGGCTTTCCTGCCGTGGATGCCACCAGATCAATGTAAGCAGGAGCATGGATCATCTCCAATTCTTCCTGAGTCGCTGCTCGAGGCTTCACCATTTCAGGGAGACCCTTCATCTCGGCTTCTTCTAACATTTTATAAATGACTCTTAATCGTTCTGGGCTCTCCGGATGACCAGGGTCCATCACATGTTCTAAATACCGTTCATCCTTTACAATCCCTGT
>Ga0209777_10005896_pt1 | contig 13958 bp, 9 predicted proteins | sample FrelakmetHBP12HB_FD_187147 | JGI IMG/M metagenome (GOLD analysis project Ga0209777, IMG submission 187147) | Freshwater lake sediment microbial communities from the University of Notre Dame, USA, for methane emissions studies -HBP12 HB (SPAdes)... | ecosystem: Environmental > Aquatic >...
GAGGCCGGGTTCGGGTTGGGGTTAGAGCTGCCAGCGACGGTAATCGTTGCCGGAGAGCTGCTGATTGACCCGCTGGAAGCGGTAATCTTTGCCGTTCCGGCACCAACCGCCCAAACCAAGCCCGTCTGGTCTACCGTCGCAACCGCTGTGTTGTCTGATGCCCATGTGACCGTTGCGCTGAAAGGATTGCCGCCTTGGTCGAATGTCTGGGCTTTCAGTTGCAGGGTGTTGCCGGCCAGTACGGCTGCTAGCTGCGGCGATACTGTGATGCTGGAAAGCGCCGGCGGCGGCGGGCTGGAAGTGCCGACCGTTATTGCCGAGGCAGGGCTTTTCACCGATCCGTTTGAAGCGGTGATATTTGCTGTGCCGCTGGAAACCGCGGAAACCAAGCCCGTCTGGTCTACCGTTGCAACCGCCGTATTGTCCGAGACCCATGTGACCGTTGCGCTGAAAGGATTGCCGCCTTGGTCGAATGCCTGGGCCGCGAGGCTCTTTGTCTGGCCGATTTGCAGATACGCCGACTGCGGCGATACGGTGATACTGGATAATACCGGCGTTGGACTGACTGTAATTAATGAAGCCAAGCTCATAAAAGGTCCGCTCGAAGCAATTATCTTGGCCTTGCCGGTGTCAACCGCGGAAACCAAGCCCGTCTGGTCCACTGTGGCTGCCTTTGTGTTGTCTGAAATCCAGCTGACCGTGGCGTCGAAAGGATTGCCGGCCTGGTCGAATGTCTGGGCCGTCAACTGTTGGGTCTGTCCTGGCTGCAGGCTTGCCGACGAAGGAGAAATCGTGATGCTGGCCAGCACTGCCGTCTGCAGGCTCTCAACTTTCACAGAGTCAACTGACATGGAATAGATTTGATTCGATGCGGCCGAGGTGACCGGCTGCAAGCCGGCATCATAAGCTGCAATCCAATCGGAAGCCGGCGCCCAAATGTTCAAATGCAGATACATGGGGCCTGCCGGGATGGCCGAGGTGACTGTGCGTACAAGATTACCGTCAACGTACCATGTCAGCTTGTCAGGCAGCCACTGGATCTGGTAGGTGTGCCAGTCGGTAATGGAGCCTGAGGGGAAAGTGTAGAAAGCAGGGTCGCCGGCGTCCAGGGGCCGGTTGGCATAATAGTTGGTCTGCACCTGCGTGGGGTTGTTGCTTATAAATTCTACGTCATCCTCATCGTGGTCGCCGGTTTGCGCATTAATAAGATTGTAGCCGAATCCCGCTCCTACCATCCCGCGCGGACAAGGAGTGTTCATCTTGGCCACAAACGTGATGATCACGCCCTGGCCTAGCGCAAACGCCTGGTTGCTGATGAGGTCCGTGCCGAGAAACGAAGGGTTGGCCGGGTTGCTGGTGGGGTTGTAGGTCTCCAATAAAAGCTGGGCGCTGCCGTTGCTGATTGAGGGCAGGCCGTAATTCTGCGTGCATCGGAACTGAGTGCGGCCCACATAGGTGCCGTCGTTTGACGAGACCCAGGTGGGGATGTGCCAGAGGCTGGAGTTCACGGTAGTTCCGGTGTTGAAGTCGTCCTGCATGACGGTAATGGGTATTAAACCTCTGCTTGCCGCAACCGAGCGCGGTGCGACATAAATGTTGCCGGGGGAGTATGCGCTATTGAGCCTGTAAGTCACCTTGACGTTGGGCTTTGCGGCCTGCGCGATTGCAGAATCTCCCATGGCCGCCGAGTCCACCTTGTTGTAGTTTCCCAGTACGTTGATGGTCATGTTTGCGGTCTGGTCCTGCGGGAAATAACTGGGGTTGTCTTTCGGAATCCACGTGAATGAGCCGAAGTCACAGGTAACATCAACCTGCTTCATGTCGCCGGTGTCGCCGGTTGTGCCGCCAAGCAGCGGGACATTGGTCAGGTAGTTGCTGGCAATCTTACAGATGTTCAGATCGCCCGTCTCGATTACGGTTGAAGGCCAGTTTTTCGTCTGGATGTTCTGGGTTCCTGAGCCCGTAATTTTCTTAGCCTGGCTGTCGAACTTTAGGATCAGGAAAGTGGACCACTTGCCGTATTTTGTGCGGGCCTCACCGTAAATGTATCCCGACGCCTTTAAGGTGACGCCGTACGAAGTTGCCCTCACGGAAAGCTTGCATTTTTGCAGGGTGGCTCCGGCCAGGAAGGTTTCGGGGTACCAGCTTGCGCCCCAGCCGTTCGGGTCAACGCCCGGATGCGGCCTGATGGCCACGGCTTTGCTGTGGTCTTGCACAACTGTCATGAAATGCTGGCCGTTGAGGAAGACCTGGCGCTCCCTGTTGGCGCCGACTCTCACTGTCTTGACTTTGTATCCCGAGCCGATTGACCGGGAGGAGGATTGTTGTTCTTCCGCCGCAACGATTTCGGCAGAAATGAAGGAAAGCAGGCAGAGAGCCGCTGCCAGGCGCATGGTGTGCAGCATGGCTGTACTCCTTATGTCAATGAGCCGCACTTCTTCAGAAGTGCCTTAATTTTTACAATACGCCATAATTTAATATAGTCAATGAAACTGGAACTCCCGCGCGCCGTGGCGCGCGGGCCGGAATTGCTTGACAAAGGATAAGTTGGGTGTACGTTGAAGGTGAGAGGCTCTTTGTCAACGAGCCCGGAAAGGGGGACTCATGAGTCAAGGCGAGAGCATTTGGGACAAGGCTGAGCTTACCAGGATGGAGAAGGTTGGGTTGGTTTGCCTTTTGCTCCCGTGGATGTTTTTGTTGTTCCTGTTGTTTTTCTGCGTGGCCGTCGTCCACTACAGCAGCTATTTGGGGTGGTTCCTGGGAGTGCTGATTCCCATTGGCCTCATCATCCTGATGGCCATTGTGAGCAATCTGCCCAAGTGGCCCAGGAGATTTCTTGTGCCGGTACTTCTGGTGCCGGTGGTGATGGCTCTTCCGCGGACGAGCCAATGGCTCGCTTTGGGGAGCGCGTTCAGCAGCACGAAGACTTGCTATCTGAATGATGGCGACCGGGCTTCCCTGCCATACACGGGTTCTTACGCCGTGTATGACAAGGCCGCCAACTCGCTGACCATCAGGCGCAGCCCCGAAAGCAAGGAAGTGAATATAAAGCTGGGGCAGAACCCGGCCAAAGCTTTCGGGTTCAGCCTCTTCGGGGACAAGCTTGCGGTAAGGTTCCACTACATTGGCGAGTGGCAAAGCCAAGCCGGAATTGTAGTGTTCTACAACACCGAGACCGGCGAAAAGCTTGGAGCAACCTCCACTGAGGCCGGATTCATGCATGGGCCCTTGAACTTGCTTTGGTGAAAAACCAGGCAAGCCAAGCCCTTGCAAGACATACTCCACCTATTAGCGAAAGCGAAAAGTGGAGCTTTTTTATTGACAAAACTATTTAAAGGATTAGCTTATATATAAGAGCAGAAATGGTTTGCTCTTTGTCAAAGAAAGGAGCGGGGCATGAAAAAGCAACTTTTGGCGGCGGCGTTGCTTTCCTGTTTGTTTTTTGCCGGGCTTTCGGGCTCGGCGGAACCGGTGAAGGAAGAAGATGGCGGACAGCTTTCGGGCGTCTGCTACGGTCCGTTCAGGGACAATCAAGATCCGGAGGGCGGGGTTTTTCCGGTGAAGAAAGAGATTGAAGAAGACATTGTCTTCATCTCGAAGATTACGAAGCTCATACGTACATACGGTTCGGGCGGAACTCCCGGGCTGATCCCGTTAATCTGCGACCAGAATGGAACGGATTGCTATGTGGGAATCTGGCTGTGCAAATTGAAGGACGACAACCGGAAAGAGATTGACGCGGCCATAAAGCTCGTCAAAGAGAAGCACAAAAGCATCAAGGTTGTGATTGTGGGAAGCGAGGTGCTCCTGCGCAAGGACCTGACCGAAGACGAGCTGCTGGCCATCATCAAAGAAGTGAAAGACGCCCTCAAAGACATTGAAGGCATCAAGGTAACGACGGCTGAAACATGGAAAGTCTTGCTGGCGCACCCGAAGGTCGGCAATGCCGTGGATCTCATCCTTCCGCACATCTATTCGTATTGGGATGGCATCGCTATTGAAAACGGCGCGCCTTATATAGTTGATATCTGGCAAAAGCTTTGCCGGGAGTTTCCCGGCAAGGAAGTGGTCATCGGCGAAACGGGCTGGCCCTCGGCCGGCGACGTGAAAGAGAAAGCCAAGCCCTCGGAAGAGAATCAGGCGAGGTTCTTCAAAGAATTCACGGAGCTGGCGCGCCGGAACAACATCAAATATTTCTACTTCGAGATGTTTGATGAGAGATGGAAGGACAAGTTTGAAGGGAACGTCGGCGGCAACTGGGGACTTTGCTTTTCCAGCGGAAGTGCCAAGCCCAAGATCGAAAGCTTCCTGCCTGCCGTAGCCAGGGCCGGAATCAATCGGCCGAAATTTGTGGCCTCGATCGTGGAGGCAACGGCGCCCCTGGTCATATACGACGGCGAAGGCGGCGGAGTCAAGTTTGTGCCTTCGGGCTGGATGGGCGACGAGAAGCCGGTTGATGTTGATAAGTCCTGCACGACCAACCCTCATTCCGGGACAATCTGCGCCCGTATATCCTATGACCCGACCCTCGCCAGGCAAGGCTGGTCGGGCGTCTACTGGCAGTTTCCCCTGAACAATTGGGGAAAATATCCCGGCTACAAGATCAAGGGTGGAGCCAACGCTTTGAATTTCTGGGCCTGCGGACAAGTGGGCGGAGAGAAAGCCGAGTTCAAGATCGGGGGCATAAACACCGGCGGGCTCCCGAATAAGGATTCTTTCGGTCCGGTAAGCACCGGAGTCATCAAACTGACCAAGGAATGGAAGCAATATTCCATTGACCTGAAGGGGCAAGACCTTTCAAGCCTTATCGGCGGGTTCTGCTGGGTAACGAATGTCTCAGATAACCGGAAAAGCTGCACCATCTACGTGGACGACATAGAAATCGTACCGTAAGATGGCGGCATTTGTGAAGCAAGCCTGACGAGGAAATCTCGGCGGGCTTTTTTTTGCGGAAAATCCATCGGCTCAACGTGTTGAGCCGATGGAAATGCGGGTATTGCCGCAGCCGCGTTTTGCCGCGCGCCAGCTGGCGTGCGGCAGGTTGACAAATTTATTGGAAGGACTAAGTTTAAGGTAGGGAGCGAGATTGGCTTGCTCTTTGAAAGGTCAGCTTTTAGTCCAGGTGTCCCGGGCTAATGGTGAGCCGCAACGGAAAGGACGGTGTACAATGGGAAAGCCGGTCAGCATCGGTCAGTCTCATAATCTGCTCTCGGTTCTCGCCAACAATGTGAACTGGGAGGAACTGGACAGCGACCTTGTCCAGAAGATCATTGATAATCCGCGCGGATCAGGAAGACAATTCACTGCCTTCCTTCTCAATGGTGCTTCTATGGCGTTCTCCATGACCATCAAATTAACGGAGAACTTTGACGCCGCCGCATTTGTCGGCCAAGGCTGGTCTGTCTGGCGCGGTCCGGCAGACGGCAACGGCCTTGAGGGCGAGGAGGATAAGGATGTCAGAGAAGATGCCCTCGTCGAAGTGGACTGGAGCAAGGTCCTGTTTAATACCATGGTCAGTGGTTTCGAGCCTCAGATTACCGGAGAAGAAAAGCTGCGCCGCCTTAAAGAAACCGGTAAAATCCGTCTCGGAGGCAGGGCTTTTCTTTCACTCTGGCAAAACTACCAAGACAAGAAGGAAGACAGCGTTTTGGAAAGGTTACACCAGATCAGTGGCATTCCTTCCCTTAATTACTTTGCTTTCTTCGGCACTGTTCTGCGCCACCACAGAGAAGGCAACCGGTGCCTGTTGAGCCTTCATTTCGATGGCAGAGAGTGGCGCTGGCACTGCGGTTGGCTTCACTGCGTCTGTGAATCTTCCGGCAGCTATTCCCCGGCGGCTCTGTACGAACCTCAATAGTCTTTGGACTCCGGACATTTTTTGTTCTTAACCATCGGAATTGTTAATCTTGACCCGTGCATTCGTTTGTACGGGTTTTTTGTTGGCGAGTTTTGTTGACAAATAAAGTATTTTATGGTATGTTCGAAACAGAACCTTGAACCTAACAATTGGAGGGAACCGAGATGTCAAGGAACAAGCGCAAGGAAGAGGGGCAGAAAAAAGCGGCCAAAAAGAAACCCGGGATTTTCGCTAAGGCTATCGCAGCCTTCGGCCTGGTGATCTTTGCCGCTGTCATTGCCGCATTCTTGCGCCAGAACCATGCGCAAGAGCTGAAGCTGACTATACACCGGTTTGAAGAAAACCAGATGACGGAATTCTGGGAGAAGCGCCTTCAGCCGATAGCACAGCAGCTCAATGAAAGGACATTCCCGCTCAAGGAGATAAACGAGCGGTATGACTTCCTGTCCGTCAGGATCAAGTCCCGCTACAATGCTGCCTTAGGGGCGGATGTTGTGCTCGGCTACCACCCGGCGCATCCGTACATTCTTGCAGAGAGCTGCCTGGTAGGAGGCAAGCCGTGTCTGCGCATATATGTGGCGGGTTACTGCAATTTCTACAAGATATGGGAAGAAAGCGGCGTGGCCCAGCGCGATGAAATCATAAGGAACTCGTTAGCGGTGTCGGTCCTGCACGAGATGGACCACCTGGCCGGCGGCTGGGTGAGGGAAAAGGCATCCGATAAGCCATACACTATCGATGATGCGGTGGAATCGGAAAAGTGGGCGTGGGCTGAAACATGCCAACACACGCTGAGAGTCATGGCCGAACACCGGTATAAGGTGCTGGGCAGTAACTGGGAAATGTACCAGCACTGGAAGGAGTGCGGCAGGGATGCCGAATCCCCGGCATGGGAGAGCTGTGTCCGGGCGGTCTATGCTCCTGTGCACAACAGGTTCAAATGACGATTCGGCCGAGTATCAAATCTCCAGGCAAAACAGCGTTTGGAGATTTTTTTGTAAAATTTGTCGTTGCGCAAAAATTGACGATCGTCAATTTTTGCGCAGGGGGATTTTCGGTTGACAAGGTTGCTATAAGTAGTAAACTGACATATCAAAATTATAAAATAAAAAAATATGGCAAATAAAGAAACTTCAAACAAAAAATTGAAACATCAAGAAAAAGCCCCGGCCACCAAAAAGGATAACCTCATTGAGTTAAAGATAACCCACGTTATGCCCAGATACGAAAAATCGAAAAATGTGGAAATTCATGACAGCAAACTTCTTACTGTGTGGAAGGATGAGGATAGTGTTAATGTCTGGATTGGGTCCACTATTGCCGTAGTGCCCCTGGAGCGTTGGGAAGAATTAAAAAAAGAAATAAGAGAGATGCTTTTTAAGGATATAAAATTTCCAGACATCGAGGACGCCGAAGATGAAGAATAAGATTTGCATTCGATTTTTGTTTTGTGCTACAATAAAGTTACAATTTAATAGCTACCTTGAGTTACGAAATGTCTTCCGAACTATTTTAGTTTGATTTGCGGGCGAGACGAAGTAAAAATTTTGAGGCATACTTGTGAGAGCTAAGTCTGCCGAGAAATTTTTGCAAAGTCGCAGCCCAAATCAAAATATAAAGAGTTGAAGGTCATTTCGTAATTCAAGGTATAGATATCAAGAGAGACGGTTAGGGAATTGGCCCTGTGATCCGTCCGGCAACTTACCTGTAATGGGCAAAGTGCCAAATCCAGCCCGCGAGGGAAAGATAGATAAGACCTGTTGTTTAATAATTCTTTCAGCTGCAATTTATAATTTTGGCTGCGAAAAACTAATCGCTCGTCGGCAGACTTCATTTTTCAGTATGCCTCCTCGCGCTTCGTCTTTCTCGCGCAAAATTATTTCATTTCGCTCGGAAAAATTATTAAACAACAGGTCTTGAGGTTTTTACTGTTAAAAAAATTCTTTCCCCAAACGGAAAGAGTTTTTTTAATTATTAAATAACTGCGGACAATGTGTTCAGCGTAAATGAGGCAATCAATGTGACGGATATATCATATGGCCTCATTTCCGAAGCAAATCTGCTCACTCGCTCGCAGACCCGAAAAAATTTATGGATATATCAAAATACAAAACAGTGGGCGAGTTTTATGAGGATATAAAAAAGCAGGGTTATTCTGCTCCGCTTTGTATGTGTGCTTGTTTAAGCAAGCTTATGGAACAGAAAGGATTGGATTTCCAGGAGGCGTATAATTTCCTGTGGGAAAGAAAATTGATTTTTTTGTCAGGAATGTTCTTTTTTTACGACCTTGCCGCAGATAAATTATGGAAGAATTCTTAAAAAATGATCCATGTCAAAAGCGAAGCTTTTGAACCGCTCGGGGAGTTGTGGAGAACCAAAAATTGAAAATAGGCGGTTTTAGGGGTAAAGTGGAGGTAATAACCACAAAATTATGAAAAAGAATAATAAATACGAGAACTACACTAAAGATGAATTGATAGATGAATTAGAAGTTCTGAAAAAGAAAAAGTATGGACTTGTTTGGGATAGGAAAAATTCTCAAGAATTTATTGATGCTTTTGTAAATTGGGAAAATGTACCAGAGAATTTTGTGCCAAAACAATTCCCAGTTTTGAGGGAAATTAAAAATAAGGGAATAGAAACTGACAAGACTAAGCCAGTAAATCTCTTGATTGAGGGCGATAATTATCACTCATTAGCTGTTTTGAACTTTTCGCACCAAAATAATGTTGATGTTGTTTACATTGATCCGCCCTATAACACGGGAAATAAAGATTTTATTTATAACGATAAATTTGTCGATAGAGAAGACCCTTTCAGACATTCAAAATGGCTTTCTTTTATGGAAAAGCGTTTGCGATTAGCTTTTCGTCTTTTGAAAAATACGGGCGTAATTTTTATTTCAATTGATGACAATGAACAAGCACAACTGAAACTTTTATGTGACGAAGTATTTGGAGAAAATAATTTTGTTACTACAATTCATGTTCAGATGTCCACCGTTCAGGGTCAAAAGGTGCGTTCCGCAAAAGCTGGGAATATAGTAAAAAATGCCGAGTATATTCTCGTATATTCAAAAAATGGCAACAAAACAATCGGGAAAAATATATTGTATGATCCCACAGATTACGATGGTCATTATTCTATATTTTTAAAAAAAAGTAAAAATGGTTTATACAAAGAATTACCACTTACTAATGTTTTATGTAAGACAAATATTTTTTCTAAGTTAAAATTGTTGGGCCTTGCTAAAGAAACCAAAGGCAAGCGAGAAATGACAAATAGCGCCCTTGCTGATGCTTATTCAAAACTTCAAGAAGTTAAAAATTTTATTCATAAAAATTCAGAAAATATTGTCAGAGTCCATGATTTTGTAGAATTAAAAGATAGAGAATTACTTGCCAAACTTAAAAAAGGATACGTTGCAGAATATAAATCAGGAAGCCGTAGTTATCTTGTTGGCCTGGACGCTAAGGGAAATTTTAAGCAAAGGATCCCACTATCAGAAAAAATAAAGAAGGCAGACGATTTTTATCAAACCTACGGGATAACAACTATTCGAGGGGATTGGTGGGCTGGATTTTATTTAGATATGGGCAATATTAGTAAAGAGGGTGGCGTGGAGTTTCTAAATGGTAAAAAGCCAGTCCGGCTTGTTAAGCAGTTGATAAATTATTGTCTTAATGAAGATGGTACTATATTAGATTTTTTTGCCGGAAGTGGAACTACAGCGCAGGCAGTTTTAGAGCTCAACGAAGAACATGGATACAAGCACAAGTTTATTTTATGCACGAATAATGAAAGTAATATTTGTGAGGAGAGAACATTACCAAGAATTAAAAACGTAATAAGGGGTTACGATGGCCGAGCCGGTATAGAAGGGAATTTCAAGTATTTCAAAACAGATTTCGTTGGCTCTGATTCAACAGATAAAAATAAGAGGGATTTGGTTAATAAGTCTTCTGAGATAATTTGTATTAAAGAAGATATTTTTGATTTAGTTGTTGATGGCGGGCTCAATTATAAAATTTATCAAAAAGATAAAAAGTTTTTAGGCATAATCTACGATTTTGATGCAGTAAATGATTTCATAAAAGAAGCAGAAAAATGCAAAGGAAATTTTGTAGTTTATTGTTTTTCTTATACAGAATCCACACCAGAAAAAGAATTTAAGGGATTGAAAAACAAGTATGTTTCGAAACCTATACCAGCGGTTATTCTGCGTATTTATTCGGAAATTTTTAAAAAATAGTTATGTTAATGAACTTACAACTAAAAGAATATCAGGAAGAAAAAGTTGAAGAGCTAAAAAATAAAATTAATGAGCTTTTGGAATTAGAGGGGAATAAGCTTTGTATTTTTGAAGCGCCTACTGGTTCAGGAAAGACAATAATGGTTGGTGAGTTTTTGAAACGGCTTATTGATCCGCTTGATCGAGAAGATAGTAAACAATTTTCTTTTATTTGGATTTCTGTAAGAGATTTGCATGATCAAAGTAAAAAGTCATTGGAAAAAAATTTTGAAAATGTTTTTCGCTGCTCATATTTTGAGGATTTGCAGAATAATATCATTGGCAAGAATGAAATTTTGTTTTTAAATTGGGAAAAGGTTTTTAATAAAGATAGGATTTATATCCGCGAAAACGAAAAAGGTAAAAATCTTTCTAGTATAGTCGAGAATACAAAACAGTCTGGCCGCGATATTATTTTAATTGTTGATGAAAGCCATCATACAAATTTGGGAGCAAACGCAACAAAAGTGCGTACAGATATATCGGCCAAGATTATACTTGAAGTTTCAGCTACGCCAATTTTCCACGATCCCGACGCTCACATAAAAGTACACTTCGAAAAAGTTGTTGCAGGAGGAATGATAAAAAAAGAAGTTTCTATTAATCCGGAGTTCCAAAAATTTAAAGTCGACGGTAAAAGCAGTCGGGAAATGGTAATTGAGGCGGCAGTTAATAAAAGGAAAGAACTTTTAGCGGCTTATAAAGCCGAAGGAAGTGATATAAATCCGCTTTTGCTCATACAATTACCAAATTTACAAAAAGGTATAAATGATTTAGACAAAGATGTTTTAGTAGATGTCCAAAAAATACTGAAAAATAAATATGACATAACGGAGGATAATGATCGACTCGCGATTTGGCTCGCAGATAATAAAACCCCAAATTTGGTAAATATTGAAAAACCAACGAATGAAGTAGAAATTTTAATTTTTAAACAGGCCATTGCACTTGGTTGGGATTGTCCACGTGCTCAAATTCTTGTTATCTTTAGAGAAACTGAAAACAAGGTTTTTTTGCTGCAAACTGTCGGCCGTATAATGCGCATGCCCGAATTCCATCATTACGAAGATCACACGGAATTAAACAAAGCATATGTTTTTACAAACATTGGCGTTAGCGAAATAAAGCTAGGTGATGAAATTTCAAAAGAATATTTTACTTTTCATGAGGCGAAGAGAAATGATGATTTATACAAAAATTTAAATTTACCTTCGGTACATTTTAAAAGACAGAGAGAAAAGACGAGATTGTCTGGTGAGTTTTCAAATATTTTTATGATTATTGCTGAAAAGAATAATTTGAAAAAAAGGTTGAATACAAAAAAAACAGAAATTCCAAAAGAGATAATGGTTGACGGCAAGATAATTAACATTGATAAAGCAAGAGAAATTGAACATTCTATAATGAACTATAACTCACCAGACATGGAAATACAGACATATTACGATTTGTTTTGCAAAGCAAGTACGGGCGAATTTGCTTCTTTTGATTCGATGGATCGTATAAAAAGCGCGCTGAATAAATTTTTTACAAGAGTAATGGGATTTGAAAACGATGACCCCGCATTTTACAGGGTTATTTTAAGTCCGTCCAACATTGAAAAAATAGGCGAAACATTAGCAATGGCAAGAGAGGAATATAAAAGGTCAGTTGTCGCGAAGGAAGAGGAGAGAGAAGTTGAAAATCTTGTTTGGAATGTTCCTAAAATGATTAGTTATAATAGTAAATTTAAAGCGCAGAACTATAAGAAATCTATAATGTTGCCTTTCTATGCCAAACAAGACAATCAGCTGGTCCTGTTTGATAGCGAAGTAGAAGGCGATTTTATCGCTTATATAGATAAAGCTAAACAAGTTGAATGGTGGTTTAAGAATGGACAGGGCGAGGTTAATTATTTTGCTGTTCCTTACCGTGACAAACATGGAAATAAATCGGCTTTTTATGTCGATTTTATTATTCGACTAAAGGGTGGCGCTGTTTGGTTACTGGATACTAAAAAAGGTCAAACAGCAGAAGACGCAAAGGAACGAGCGGAAGGTTTGGCAAAATATATAAAGGATCAAAAAAAGAAAGGCAAAAAGTTGTTCGGCGGGATTGTTATACCGGCTGGCGACCAGTGGCGATATAATGACAACGAGAAATACGAATATAATCCAAAAGATTTAAAAGATTGGAAATTTTTAAACCTAAATTAAAAATTAATTGAGGGAAAATGGTTAAAGAAAATGAAAAAATTTACGATCAGTTAGTAGAAAAGGCGGAAAATTTTTTCCAATCAGAACAATTCCTAGAAGCTTTTTTAATTCAATCTTGTCTTGTCGAGGGTGTAATAAAAAATTGTGTTTTTATCCACTTTAGAAATATATTCCACAAAGACCCAAAACTTTCCAAAAGCATTGATAGATGGCAAATATCAAAATTATTAGAGTTGCTCCTTGTTACGGGAATTATTAATCGTGATTTATATAAGAAAATTAAAAAATATACAGAACAGAGAAATAAAGTAGTGCACCAAATTCTAACCTACAACGTCCAAGAAAGAAATGCTGCGCTGAAGGTAGCATATCAATCAGGAAAAGAAATGAAGACATTTATCGTTGACGAACTTATACGAAATAAATTAGACAAGGATTTTAAAGAATTACAAGAAAAAGTCGACAATGCTCTTGGGTCAATCGCTAAACAGCATGGGATGACGACTGAAAAATTTTTGAAAGATTATGATATCAATGTTCGTGCAAAGAGTTAGGAATAAAAAGTAGGTTCCATGCTCACGAAGGCGGATTGGGGTTTATGAAATCAATATCGAAGTCAATTTTTTTAAGCTACCTGGCCTGCAACAAGGATGCCTGGTTCAGGTTCCATATGCCCGAACTCAAGGAATTTGAGGTGCCTTTTGCAACGCAGAAAATGTTTGATGAGGGCGATGCGGCCGAACAAGTGGCAGCGGGGCTGGGAATATTCAAAGGGTTTGTGGAAGTTAAAGAAAGAGGGAAAGAGGCCAAGAAGCAGGTTGATAAGCTATTAAAAGATAAAGTCCCGGCAATATACCAGCCGACCTTTGAGGCGGATGGGTTTTTGTGCCGGTGCGATATGCTGGTTTTTAACAAGAAATCCAAGAAATGGGATTTGTACGAGATAAAATCCAGTGGAGAGATGCACTTGAGCGGTGACCGGGACCATATTTCGGACGCGGCTTTCCAGATGGTTGTGCTGGAAAAATACGGAGTGGATGTGGGCAAGGCCAATATAGTGCATTTGAACAAGGAATATGTGAGGAAAGGCGATTTGGAAATTGAGAAGCTTTTTATGGCGGAGGACTGCACGGAATTGGTTGAGGCCAGGAAAGCCACGATTAAGGCTGAAATGGAACAGGCCAGGAAATACCTGAACCTGGAAAAAGAGCCCGGATACGGCTGCGAGTGCCTTTATAACGGGCGGAGCAGGCATTGCGCGACCTTTGGAAAATCTCACCCGGAAGTGCCGGAATATTCGGTGCACGACATTGTTTTTATCGGGCACAAGAAAAAGATTTTGAAAGGCCTGGTTGAGAACGGCATACTGCATTTGCATGACATTGAGGATATGTCGGGATTTGACGAGAGGCAGGCAAACCAGATTGAAGCCCATAAAACCCAAAAGGAAAAGATAAACAAGGAGGAGATTGCCAATATAATAAGCGGCTATTCCTACCCGTTGTATTTCCTTGATTACGAGACTTTTGCGCCGGCCATTCCGATTTATGACGGATATAAGCCCCACGAGAGAATGCCCATACAATTTTCCCTGCATTTTTTGGAGAAGAAAGGC
>Ga0209777_10005897_pt1 | contig 13957 bp, 6 predicted proteins | sample FrelakmetHBP12HB_FD_187147 | JGI IMG/M metagenome (GOLD analysis project Ga0209777, IMG submission 187147) | Freshwater lake sediment microbial communities from the University of Notre Dame, USA, for methane emissions studies -HBP12 HB (SPAdes)... | ecosystem: Environmental > Aquatic >...
CAGCCTGGAGAGCGGTTGGAAACGGGACTTTGTCTTCTATGCCAACGGCTGGGGAAAGGATGGGGACCTGAATACTAAGTTTTCGGAGTCAGTGACGCCGCTTCCGTTCCATGGGATGAGCGCTTACCCCTATCGCCGGGACGAACACTATCCCGACGATGCTGCACATGAGGAGTATCTGCGGACCTACAACACGAGGCCCGCGAAATCAACTGTCGGGCTGCTGGGGCCGCGGCAGAGTGTGTTGGACACGACGAAGGAGCATCGGTGATGACGCTGGGCACCGATATTCCGATGGAGCGAAGCGGGCGAAGAGGCCAGCCACGCCGACCGATCGCCCTGAAACGCCTCACTGCGCTCGTAATGACATTTGGAGACCTGGGTCATTCGCCATGCAACCGGTTCGTCACCTGTCTTTTGTTCTTAGCCATTCACGCGCTCAGCCCGGAGCTGGTTTGGTCCGCGGCGATTGACGTGCCGGTCATCTTCACCCAGCTCACGCGTCAGCAGGAGTTGGAGACCCGGTCTAATCATTCTGGCGGCACGCCGCGCCGTGATTATGGTGCCGGCGGCCGGATCGTGCGTTTGGATCCGGACGGGCAGCTGCGCGTACTCACGGAGGGCTTCGACAGCGCATGCGGGGCCGACGTGTCCTTCGACGGGCAGCGTATCGTGTTTGCCGCAAAGCGGAACGCGTATGAGGCATGGAACATCTGGGAAATGCAGGCGGACGGCTCCGGCGTGCGGCAAATCACGCGGGAGGCCGGCAACTGCCGCAGTCCGGCATACCTGTCCACATTGTACACTCTGGTGTCCACGGAGCCTTTGTACCAGATCATGTTCGTCAGCGACGCCGGGGCGACGCTCAACGAATACGGCGGCAGCGTCGCCACGAGCCTGTATAGCTGCAGGCTCGACGGCAGCAGCCTGCATCGGCTCAGTTTCAACCTCAACGACGACCTCGACCCGTTCCTGATGGACGATGGGCGGATACTGTTCGCCAGTTGGCGACGAATAGATCCTCAGCGCGGCTTCGGGGGGCTGGTTGCCCTGTTCGGCGTAAACCAGGACGGCACAGACTACGCGTTATACTCTGGTGATCAGGGACGGCGGATCAAGCAAATGCCATGCGTGACTGCTGACGGGCTGGTCGTGTTCGTCGAGGCCGACGAGGTTGCTTGGGACGGAGCCGGACAACTGGCTTGTGTGACCACGCGACGCAACTTCCATTCCTACCGTGCGATCACGCACGATGAGCAGTTCTTATACCATTCGCCGTCGCCGCTGCCCGATGGTAGGGTGCTGGTGTCACGTCGTTCGGCCGGCGGAAGCACGACGTATGGCCTCTACCGACTCGATCCTCGAACCGGAGACAGCGAGCCGGTCTTCGATGACCCGGGCCGGCACGATCTGCACGCCCGCGCGCTCGTTGCTCGCCGACAGCCGGACGGACGCTCCAGCTCGGTGAACGAACAGGAAACGATCGGGAAGCTCTACTGCCTCAACGCCTACCTGACCGATCCAGGCATTCAGCCGTACATGAGTCCCGGCTTGATCCGACGTCTGCGCGTCCTGGAAGGCGTTCCTCTGCGCGCCAGCGGCGCATCCGCGGATCCGCCAGAGGGACCGCGAATCGGCGTCAGCGGCACGGGCTCCACGCGCAGCGGCTTCCCCACGCTCGCTCAGCGGCGTATCGTCGGTGACTTTACAGTGGAAGAAGACGGCTCATTTCACATTCAAATACCGGCGAATTTGCCTGTGCAGCTTCAGACCGTCGACGAGAACGGGATGGCTCTACGCAGCTGCGCTTGGATATGGGTCAAGCCGCACGAGGCTCGTGGCTGCATCGGCTGCCATGAAGACCCGGAACGCACACCCGAGAACCAACTGGTGCTCGCGATTCAGAAACCGGCAGTGAACCTGATACTACCGGCGGAGAAGCGGCGTACAGTGGATTTTCGGCACGACCTGCAGCCGATCATCGACAGGAAGTGCGTGCGTTGCCACAAGGGCGACGGCGGACCACTCGACTTGCGCGGCGAGATGATTGCGGGCTTCAACCGGGCCTACGCGAGTCTGCTGGCTACGGAGACCAGAACCTCCAGTGAATACGCCTGGTCCCGTCGGTTAAGGGAGGAGGGCGAGGTGGAAAATGCGGAGAGCTCGACCCTGCCCCAGCCACTTCCTCATGGGCAGAGAGGCGTTGCTGAAAGCACCCCTGGCGTGGGGGCGTACGTGCATCCTGGAGAAGCGCGGACCAGTCCGCTGATCTGGCGGCTTTACGGCAGAAATACGTCACGGCCGTGGGACACAAGCCACACACTGCGGCAAACAGCCGAGCCTTGTCCGCCCGTGGGGGCAGAATCATTGACCAGCGACGAGAGAACGGCTTTCGTGGAGTGGATCGATTTAGGTGCCCTGTGGGACGGTATTCCCGGCAATCAGGACCAACGATGACACGGGATCTGGCCACCTTAGTCGCGCTCAGTGCTGCCTTGCGGATGGTGGTGGCGGCAGAGCCCCCCCTGCCGAAGTTCGAGGACGTTACCGAGCAAGCGGGGATCCATTTCAAGCACAGCTTCGGCGACCACAATCTCAGCAACATTGTGGAGGCCACCGGCCCGGGCTGTGCGTTCTTCGACTACAACAACGACGGATATCTCGACATCTACCTCGTCAACGGTCGTTGGCAGCGGGATGTCAGCGACAACCTCGGCCGGGACCTGCGCGGAAAGCTGCGCAACGCGCTCTACCGAAACAACGGCGACGGCACGTTCACGGACGTTACCGAGCAGGCCGCCGCGGGCGGCGGTGAGAGCTATGGAATAGGCGTTTCGGCGGCCGACTACGACAACGATGGCCACCTTGACCTGTACGTGCTCAATTACGGGCCGAACACGCTTTACCACAACAATGGCGACGGGACGTTTACTGATGTCTCTGCCCGGTCGGGGCTGGACGATCCGTCGTGGAGCGTATCGGCGGCCTGGCTGGACTACAACAACGACGGCCTCCTAGACGTGTACGTGGCGAACTACCTCGAGTACGACGCCGGTAGGTTCCGCGACTTTTATGCGGCGGCCGGTTTCCCCGGCCCGCTGAGCTACAAGGCTCAGCCGGACCGCCTGTACCGGAACAACGGCGACGGCACGTTTACCGACGTGACGAACGAGGTTGGGCTGTACTTTCCCGACGGGCGGGCCATGAGCGCCGTGGCCACCGACCTCAACGATGACGGCCTGATCGACATCTTCGTTACGAACGACGCCACGCCCAACTGCTACTGGGTGAATCGCGGCAACGGGACCTTTGAGAATCAGGCGATGCAATGGGGCATCGCCTTCGGCGAAGGCGGGCAGGGTGCCTCGTCGATGGGACCGGTGGTCGGCGACGTCGATCGCGACGGTCGGCTCGACTTATTCATTCCGGACATGGGCTATAGTTGCCTGTTGCTCAACAAAGGGAAAGTGTTTGCCGACCTCACGGCGCAGAGCAACGTGGCCGTCGTCTGTGGTCAGTACTCCGGCTGGGGAGGCGGTCTATTCGACTACGACAATGACGGTTATCTGGATATCTTTGTCGCCAACGGCGACGCCCATCACGAGTACCCCGAAGAGGCCGTCCTGCTCCGCAACGACGGCCGCGGCAAGTTCATCGATGTGGCCGACCAATCGGGACCGTATTTCCGGCAGAAGTACGTCAGTCGTGGAGCGGCCTTCGGCGACTACGACAACGACGGCGATATCGACGTTTTGGTCATGAACTTGAACGGCCCGGCGAAGTTGCTGCGCAACGCAGGCGGCAGCCGCAACAACTGGCTGACGGTAGTGCCACGGCTGGCGCGCACGGGCGTTATCGCCCTCGGTGCCCGGGTCACAGTAACCGTCGGCGAACTGCGGATGGTGCAAGAGGTGTACAGTTCAGTCGGCTACCTGTCGCAAAGCGACTCGCGCGCCCATTTCGGTCTGGGACGCGCTGCCCAGGCGGATCGCGTTGAGGTCCGCTGGCCCGGCGGCGGCAAAACGACGCTGGAGCACGTGAAAGCCAACCAGTTTCTCGATGTGATTCAGGCGAAATAGCGTTCCGGGAATGTCGTGCACTATGAAAACGAGAATCGGCACTCTGGCGATCGTGATTGGTGTGGCGAACTACGTTTTCGCCGCCGGCCCCGACAGTCCCGACCGTCGTCCGGTGTACGTCGGCGTCCGGGCTTGCGCCGGATGCCACGCCGACCGAACTGCCGGGCATCAGTTCAGCCTGTGGCGGACTTCCAAGCACGCCAGTGCGTATGCGGCATTGTGGAGCCCGCCAGCCAGGAAGATTGCAGCGATCACTGGAACTACTGCGGAGCCGCGCGAATCGCCAGTCTGCTTAGGCTGTCATGCCACAGCGGCTACGGCCGAGGCGTGGGAGTGCGAAGATACTTTCTTGCTCCAGGACGGCGTGCAATGCGAGGCGTGCCACGGGCCGGGCAGTGAGTACAGCTCGTCCGAGATAATGGCGGATCGCGAGCGGGCAAAGGCAGCCGGTCTGAAGATTCCCGACGAACGAGCTTGCATGATGTGCCACAATGTCAAGGGTTCGCACGTGGCCGTACTGGGCTCGCCGGTGTTCGACGTGAAAGCTGGCCTTGCGGCGATCGCTCATCCCGTTCCAATAAGCAACGATCGGCTCGCGACGAACCGCGCATCCGCTGTCGGCGAGCCGTTTGAGACAATCGCTACCCCGGCCCGCACGTATACGGGCGTCTTGGCCTGTGCGAAGTGCCACGACAGCCAGGAGCGAAGTTATCAATTCAGTCGCTGGCGGCTGAGCCGGCATGCGCGGGCATACGCGGTGCTGGCGACTGCGGCAGGCTACGAGTTGGCCGCGAGAGAGGGTGTGGGAGGTGATCCCCAACTCAGCGTCCGGTGTCTGCGCTGTCACACCACGGGCGGCGCGTCGAGTTCAGATGCGTTCCTGCGGGCGGTCGACCGCCGAGAGGGCGTCCAGTGTGAGTCGTGCCACGGTCCGGGAAGCGACTACTCACCGGAGGCCGTCATGCGCGACTCGCGTGCCGCAGAACAGGCTGGCCTGCAGAGGATCACTCGGGATACATGCCAGCAATGTCACGAAGGCGCTCATGGCCGGACGTTTGACTATCCGGCTGCCATGAAGGTGATTGCGCATCCGACGCAATCACCCAGGTCCAACCCGGGCGAGAAGGGTACGACGCTCCGCTACAAGACGCCGCTCAGTTTGGCTTTATCGCCAGATGGCCGCGAGTTGTTCGTGGCCTGCGAGGCTTCGAACACCGTAATCGTGGTGGACTTGGCGGCTGGCCGGGTCGCGGCCGAAATCTCGACCGGTGGCCAGCCCACGGGCGTGACGCTCAGCCCGGATGGCTCCCGGGCCTATGTCACTAATCGTCTCGACGACAGCTTGGCTGTCGTCGAGACGCACGACCGTCGTGTGCTGCGGACCGTTCCGGTCGGCGATGAACCTCACGGCGTGGTCGCCATTCCGAGTGGCCGGCTGATTTACGTGCTCAACACAGCCGCGGATAGCGTTTCCGTGATCGACGCGGACACATTGCGGGAGATCAAGCGGCTGGCGACGAGCCGCAATCCGTGGTCCCTGGCCCTAAGCCCGGACGCTCGGCAAATCGCGGTGACAAACACGCTGCCGCGCTTCGTCCCGTTCCGCACCACATCCGTGTCCGAGGTGACGATCATAGATGCCGAGCAAGCTGCCGTGACCCGCCGGGTCGAGATCCCAGGCGCGAACTTGGTGCACGGGATCGCTTGGCACCCCAGCGGCGAGTTCGCGCTCTTCACGCTCAACCGCACGAAAAACCTTGTCCCGATGACGCGGTTGCTGCAGGGCTGGACTATCACGAACGGGATGGGCATCCTGTGGCGGGACGGGACCGTGGACCAGGTCTTACTGGATGAACCGAATCTCGGTTTCCCCGATCCGGCAGACGTGGCGATCAGCCCCGACGGGCGGTACGCCTTTGTCACCAGCAGTGGCTCGGATCGTGTGGCGGTCATCGACATAGGGAAACTCGTCGCGTTGCTGCGCGACGCCTCGGCATACGAAAGGGAGCATGTGCTGCCCAATCACCTGGGCAAGCCGACCGAGTTCATCATCAAGCACATCCCGACGGCAAACAGTCCGAGGGGGGTGTTGTTTGCCCCCGATGGCCGAACCGCGTTTGTGGCCAATGCGCTGGACGACTCGATTACGGTAATCGACGTGGCCGGGCTCAAGGCCGTGGCGCGGATTGACCTCGGCGGTCCGCAGGAACTAACCCAGGTTCGCTATGGCGAACGGTTGTTTCACAGCGCCAGAATCACTGGACAACGCCAATTCTCGTGTCACTCGTGCCATCCCGATGGTCACGTGAACGGCCTGACCTTCGACCTCGAGCCTGACGGGATCGGTGTGCTGCCCGTGGACAATCGCACGTTGCGCGGCATCTTGGACACCGCCCCTTTCAAGTGGGAAGGCACGAATCCCACGCTGGAGCGTGAGTGCGGGCCGCGGCTGGCGGTGTTCTTCACGCGGATCCAGCCGTTTACCCCGACTGAACTGGCAGCCCTCACGGCATACGTCTGTACGATTCCGCGGCCGCCCAACCGTTACAGACCAGTCGGCGCTGAGCTCACTCCGGCGCAACGCCGCGGCAAGCTGATTTTCGAGCGCACGATGACGAACGACCGGCGGGTGATTCCAGTGGAGAATCGCTGCATCACCTGTCATCCCCCGCCGTACTACACGGATCGCGCGCGGCACAACATCGGCACGCAGATGCGGTTTGATCGGGAAACCCATTTCGACACACCGCATCTTAACAACATCTACGATTCGGCTCCCTACCTGCACAACGGCATCGCCGACACACTGGAGGAAATCTGGACCCGGTTCAATCCCTACGATCGGCACGGCGTGACCAACGACATGACGAAGGATCAACTTAACGATCTGGTGGAATTCCTGAAGACACTCTGAGCGACCATCGGAGGTACGGGCAATGAAGGGACGGGACATGCGGCGAGGCTTGATGGTTCTCCTGGTTGGCTTGGTGGGATGCAGCCTGTCCGAACGAACCGGAACATCGTCCGCGCGGGCACCGGTTCCACCCGTCGATTCTGGGAGGACTCCGCCGACGCTGACAAATGCTCCGGCTGCGTCTTACGGCATGCCGTATGTCTATACGCGATGGGAACAATTCACCACCGAAGAAGGCTTACCCAACGACCACATCTTTGCTGTCGCCGTGGATGCCGACCGAGTTTGGATCGGCACCGAGGATGGGCTGGCCTGTCTCGACAAGCAGACGCACCAGATTCAGTCCTGGCGGCAAAAGGATGGATTGCCGTGGCGGGTGGTCACGGGCCTGACGGTGGATCCCAAAACTCACGATGTGTGGATTGCGCTGTTCGGGGGCGGGCTGGCTCGCTTCAGCGGCGGGCATTTCGACCACTGGCATCAACTCAACAGCGGACTCGTCAACAATGTGGTGTATGCCGTATGCGTCCAGGATGACAACATCTGGGCGGCCACGACGGCCGGAGCTAGCCGGTACAACACGGTCACGGGCGAATGGACGATCTTTACGGAGAAGAACGCCCCCATGGAGGAGATCTGGAATTACGGCAATTGTTGCACGAGGGAGAAGGTGTTTCTGGCAGTCTGGGGCAGCGGGGTCCTAGAATACGATGTGGCGCGCGGGACATGGAAGGATTACCTCGATCCGGACGGCGAGATGGAGATCGACCTGTACCGTGACGACGGCATCGTGCACGTAATCACCACCGGGGCCAGTTATGTCGAGGACGTGCTGTGGGTTTCCACGTACTTCGGTGTGTGCCGCTATGACGGCCGCCATTGGCGCGGTTACTTTTCGCACGATTCCGGTTTGCCGAGCAACTTCATCAACAACTTGGTGGGGCGCAGCGCCAACGAAGCTTGGTTTTGCTCGGACAAGGGGCTCGGGGTGATTGTGGATTTCCCGACCAACACTTGGGTGACCTACACCACAGATCAGGGAGCCGGACGCGGCAAGGCGGTGGTCACGCGGGACACAACCGTGCTCGCCGAAATTGAGACCATGCCGAACCTGCCGCACAACTTCGTCCTGTGTGCCGGGATCGACGGCGATGACGCCTGGGTCGGCACCTCGAAAGGGCTGGCGCACGCGATCGGCAGGGGGTACTACCCCAGGATGCGGCCAGTCGCAGAGCGCGCCGCGCACGTCGTCGGCGGGCCCCGCTGAACGGGCGGAGGACATGGTGATGAGATCTTACGATTCGACACGCAAGCTGTTTCACGGAATCGGCACCGGGCTGGCGCTCTGCCTGAGCTGGCCGCTAGCGGCCGCGGCGCAGGATGCCACCGCACTCGTAACGACACAAACGACCGTCGAGCCCTCTTTGGAGGGCGGAAGCCCGCCGCAGCCCGCGGGCAGCCCTGCCCGCGCCGACGAAGCGGATTTCACTCGGCTGCTCGAGCTCATCAACGAAGCGGGCTACTTCAAAGTGCCCCAGTTGACATTGAGAAAAGACAACAACTATGCGTTCTCGGCTTTGGACTTGGAGCCGTTCCGACACATCACGCCCTACAAAGAGCACTTCCTCGAGCAGATGGAATACACCGGGCCCGGTCGCGGGATTCCTGAACCGGAGCACATCGCCAGCGTCAAGATCGGCTTTATCGGGCCAATCGTCCCCACGGTCTCGGTCGCGACCGGTGGCCGGAGCCACGAAGAACCACTGGGGGTCGCCATGCTACGCGGAGCGCAAATGGCAATCCGTCAGGCCAACGAGCACGGTGGCTACCAGCGGCGCCATATCCCTTTTGAGCTGCAGCTCGCCAACGACAATGGTCTCTGGGGCTCAACCGGTGATGAAGTCATCAAAATGGCTTACACGGAGAAGCCGGAGGACCAGGTTTGGGCCATCCTGGGTTCGATTGATAGCGCCAACACGCACATAGCGATCCGGGTGGCCCTCAAGGCAGAAATTGTGATGCTCAATACCGCCGACACCGACCCCACATTCATCGAGACCAACATCCCCTGGGTGATGCGTTGCATTAGCGACGACCGGCAGATGAACTACCTCCTGGTGGACTACCTCTATCGCAAGCTAGACTACAGACGGGTTGGCATCATTCGGGCCAGCAACCGCTACGGACGTTTCGGCGTGCGGGAGATTCGCGACGGCGCCCGGCGGCTGAACCGCCCGGTCATCCTGGAGATGGCGTACAAATTGGGGACAACGGACTTCTCAGTGCAGCTCGACCGCCTGGAAACAGCCCACCTGGACGCAGTCGTGCATTGGGGTGATGCCGGGGACGGGGCCATGATTCTCAACCAGATGCGGGCGCGGGGTATGAGCCAACCGTACTTCGCCTGCGACCGGTGCGTATCCGACGAGTTTGTCGCACTCGCCGGGGCGAACGCGGAGGGCGTGGTCTGCGCGTACCCGTGGGATCCCACGCGGCAGGACCTGGCGTTGGAGACGTTCCGGACGGCATTCCGGGAGGGCAGCGGCACGGACCCGGACACCTACGCCGCCCACGCCTACGACGGCATGAACATGCTGATTGAGGCGATCCAGCTGGCCGGCCTGAACCGGGCCAAGATTCGCGACGTGTTGGCGCACCGGAGTTCCCCGTACAAGGGAGTGACCGGTTTCATCCCGTTCAGCGCGTGCCTCGACGATCTGGGCGAGGTCTTCCTAGCCCGCTTCGAGAGCGGACAGTGGCGCTACTACTCGCGGCAGGATTGGGAGATACCTCGCGGTATCATCGCCCCACGCGACCGCGCGAGTCGCAAGGTCGCCGTTGAGCAGTAGCGGCCAGCGCCTCGCCGGCCGAGGAAGGCGGGCTACACGACATTCGGGGAATGCTCCCCCCCTCGGTGACTTGTGAGAAGCAGCCTATGGCGCTGAAGACATGCGACGCAAGACCTTCCCGGGTGATCCCGACGATCTGCTCTTCGCTTTTGGGTGCCATCATTCCCGCAGGTTGCGCTCTGCCTCAACGATCCTCGGCTGCTTCGCCTCCTGGTTCCGAAATCCGGTTACCCTACCTCGACGCACGGTCCAGCGTGGCCGAGTATTACGGACCAGGCCGCGACGACCCGCCGCCTGCAGAGGTACCCGAGGTCAGGATCGGCTGGTTTGGTCCGGCGGATCCTAGCCACCCGACTGCAGGGCTGATGTGGCTTGCAGCAACGATGGCGGTGGACGAAGCGAACCAGGCCGGTGGCTACCGGGGGGTGCCGTTTCGCCTGCTTTCGGCTTGGTCGGAGAATCCGTGGGACACGGGTATTGCGGGCGTCGTCCGGCTGGTTTACGAAGATGGTGTTTGGGCCGTAGCCGGGGCGCCGGATGGACCGGCGGCCCACCTTGTCGCCCAGGTCGTCGCCAAGGCGCGGTTGCCTTTCCTTAGCTCCGTCAGCACCGACACGACGACGAACTTGGCCAACGTTCCGTGGGTATTCTCGTGCGCTCCGAGCGACGCGGTCCAAGCCCCGGTCGTGGCGCAGGCCCTGGCCTCGTGCTGTCGGGAGAAGAGCTTCGCTCTCGTGTCGGGTACCGATCACGACTCGCGCGTCCTCTCGACGGAGCTTTTGGCGGCCCTGGCAAGACTCCGAATGTTGCCCTCGACGCACTTGGAACTGGTCCCTGGCGCTGCCAGTCTCGAGAACCACATACGAATTCTGCAGTCAGCCCGCCCCACCGCCATCGCGCTCGTCGCCACCCCGACAGAAAGCGCCCAATTCGTCGTGGCGCTGCGAAACAACGGCTTGGACATGCCGGTCATCGGTGGCCCGGCGCTGAGCCGTCGCGCGTTCGCGGACGGAACCGGTTGCTGGGCGGAGGGCGTTGTGTTTCCGCTTCTATGGGATTCGTCGAGCAACGCGGGCGGCAATGCGTTTGCCAGCCGTTTTCGCGACCGCTATGGCAGGGAAGCCGACTACACGGCCGCTTATACCTATGACGCCCTGCAGTTCCTAATCGCCGGAATCCGCGAAGCCGGCCTCAATCGCGCGCGGATCCGCGATGCCGTTCGAGAATTGTCGCCGCAAGTCGGCGTCACAGGAGCGATTGCCTGGGACCCGAGCGGACGAAACCGGAAAGCCGTTGACTTGGGCACTATTCAAGAGGGGCACGTGAGAGCAACCGAGCGCGCACAAGGGGGTAACAGTCTGCCCTCCGGCCTACTGGGCGAGTGAGGTCCGCGCCGGCGATCACAGCGAGGACCGACAGGAGAGCAGTTTGCGCAGGTGGCGACGACATTGCAGCACAGAAACGCCCTCGAATTCGCGTCTGCCCGATGCGGTGTTCACGCTCCAGCGCTCCCGGCCCCAAGGGTACATGTGGTGGATATCCGACAACTGGCGTTATCGACAAGAGGGGAGGGCCGAATGTGCCGCAGGGGCCAAGGTGTGACGCATGCCGTAGGATTGCGCCGTGTTAGATGGAAGCTAAAGCCACGGCGCATACATAATGCAGGTTGAGAATAACGACCCAGGCTCGAGTGAACCGCGAGCTGGCGGATCGGCTGGATCCGGTCCGGAAGATGGAGATGGAAGATACCTAAACGTGACACGAGCGCCCTTGCAGGCGCGGCCTCCCCGAGGGTTGGCCTGTCTTCGCTATTCGGAGGCGGCATGGTTTTTCGCACAATCGTTGCGGCGGGCGTGTTCAGATGGGCGGGCGCCCGGATTTCTTGGTGCTGCGCGGCTGCGGCGCTCCTCGCGGCGTGCTCGTCGCTTGTTTGTGCCGTACGCCGCCACAATCCTCCGGAGGTCCCGTGGACGTTCGACCCGGCTGTGCAGGCGACCAACCGCGGCGTAGCCTCGATGGAGCGCTACGACTATGCGGGAGCCGTCGAGGCTTTCGACGAAGCTCTGCAGCGGGGAGGGAAGTCGACTGAAATCCGCGTCAACTTGGCGATCGCCACCTTCAACCGTGCCTCGCGCGGGGACCTGGAGCGCGCCGAGCGCCTTCTGGATGACGTTTTGCTCGACGAGCCGGAGAATGTCCGAGCACTATATTTCCGCGGAATCATTCATCAGCTCGGCGGCCGGGACGAGTTGGCGATTTCCTGCTTTGACCGTGTGCTGAAGCTCCGGCCCAACGATGCGTATGCATGGTACTTCCTAGCCCGGAGCGAATCCCACCTCGGGCAACCGTGCCGGGCGGAACTTGAGCGGGCCGTGCAACTGAATCCAGCTCTTGCGAGCGCTTGGTACGATCTCATGCGCATCGCCACGCAGGCCGGACAGGAGGATCTAGCGAAAGCGTATCGGGAGCGCTTTGAACAACTGACCCAGAGCCCGCTTCATGAAATGGTGGTGGTGCCGCACTATCGCAAGATGGGACCCCTTGCGATTGTTCAACCACTAAGTGGGGCGTCCCGGCGGAGCGCCGCCGCCGGGGAACTGGCAGCCGAAACGGCTCGCACGCTTTTCGAAGTGCCGGACACGGTATCCTTCCGCGGCCATGATGTTCACGATGCAGCCGATCACTCCGACCCCTTCCTGGCAAGATGGGGCGTGCAAATGGCGCTGGCCGACGTGAACGGCGATGGACGGCTGGATATCGTTGCGGCGGGCGTCGTCCGCAACGGAGACCGTGGTCTTCTGCTTTTGCTGGCCCGGCCCGATGGCCGCTTCGACGATGCGACCGAGGCTTGGGGACTGACCTCGATTCGCGGGGCGATCTCGTGCGCGTTCGGGGACTACGATAACGACAACCGTGCCGATCTGTTCGTCAGTTGTGCCGGACCCAACCACCTGCTCCGCAATCGTGGCGACGGCACGTTCGAGGATGTAACCGAGCGCACCCGGACCGGGGGACCAAATGTGGTGACAGCCTCTGCCACCTTTCTCGACGCCGACCACGATGGGGATCTGGATATTTACGTTTGCAACACGGCTGCGATCGACGGCGTTTCGCCAGCCTCCAACCAATTGCTGAACAACAACGGCGACGGCACGTTTACCGACATCGCGGGCGAGGCCGGCGTCGCTTGCGCTGGGGAGCGGAGCGTGATGCTTGCCGCCGCAGATCTCGACGGGGACCGTGACACAGATCTGGTCGTGTTCAATTCAGGAGCTGCGGCGCGGATTTTTTTGAACGACCGCTTCGGCAGGTATCACGAAGCGCACATGACCGCCGAATCGGTCCGCGGTGATTGCGGGGGAGTGGTCCAAGACTTCAACGGCGACGGCCGGCCGGATTTACTGGTGTTCCCCGGGCCCAATGTGCAGGGTCGGTTGTACTTCGGTAACGAAAGCGGAGAACTGCAGCCAAGCGCCGAGTTTGATGACTGCATCAGGACCGTTTCGACGTGGAACCCGATCGGTACGCCGCGCGTCGCCGACATGGACCTCGACGGCGACCTTGATATTGTTCTGTTCGATCACTCCGGCCGCGTTCTCTTCAACGACGGCGAGGGACGCTTTGTAGCCAAGGCTCTGCGCTGGCCGCCAATCACCGACGATACCCTCGGCGCCGAGCTCACTGACATGAACGCGGACGGCGTACCCGACTTGGTGCGCATCCGGGCCACGAACAAGCGGATCGAGGTCGTGCCCACAAGACTTACGCCTCCTGGGCATTGGCTGACCATTAGCCCGACCGGTGACCGCGGCCCCGACCAGCGCACGCGGAGCCCGGTCAGCGGCTTTGGCACGCGCCTGGAGCTGCATTCTGGCCTGCGCAGCCAGGCAATCACGTATACCGGCTGCGACGGCACGCTCAGCCAGTCGCTCCGACCGCAAGTCTTTGGCCTGAACGGTGCCTCGCAGGCCGACTATCTCGCGCTGATGTGGCCGGACGGCGTAACCCAATGCGAGCGCGAGCTGGCCACGGAAACGCACCACCGGGTAAGCGAAACCGACCGGCGGATTTCCAGTTGTCCGGTCCTGTTCGCCTGGAACGGCTATCGGTTCGAG
>Ga0209777_10005898_pt1 | contig 13956 bp, 16 predicted proteins | sample FrelakmetHBP12HB_FD_187147 | JGI IMG/M metagenome (GOLD analysis project Ga0209777, IMG submission 187147) | Freshwater lake sediment microbial communities from the University of Notre Dame, USA, for methane emissions studies -HBP12 HB (SPAdes)... | ecosystem: Environmental > Aquatic >...
CATAGCCCAACGGCTTGTGCGTAAAATATGCCCTGATTGCAAAGAAAAAGCAAATGTGAAACAATCCACGATAGATGAGCTCAGTAAAATATGCGCGTGCGATCTTGGCAAGTCAACTTTCTATAGAGGCAAGGGATGCGATAAATGCAAAAAGATAGGATACAAGGGCAGGTCCGGGCTTTTCGAATTTTTACCTGTCTCGGCAAAGATCAAAGAGATGACCAGGGAAGGCGTAACGGATCTGGAATTGACAAAGGCAGCGCAGGAAGACGGCATGAAAGATATCTTCCGGGCCGGGATAGAAAAGGCCTCCAAAGGCATTACCACCATAGACGAAGTGTTGAGAGTGACGGTATTGGAAAAGACAGGATAAAATAAGATGCCCAAATTCGCGTATGTGGCAAAAGACCAGTCGGGACATTCCGTAAGAAGGCAGGAATTCGCTTTATCAGAGTCTGAATTAAAGGCAAGGCTGGCGCGCAAAGATCTCATAATGATCTCCATAAAAGAGGTGGGTAAAAAAAGCGGGGTTTATATCTTCGAACCCAGAGTGAAGACCACGGAACTCATGATGTTCTGCAAGCAGCTGGCGACAATGGTAAAAGGCGGCGTGCCGCTATTACGTGCGATAAATTCAATAGCGGAAGAGTTAAAAAACCCCATGCTTGAACCGGTCTTAAGAGATGTGGGCCGCCTCGTTCAGGCGGGCGGATCGCTCTCCAGCTCTTTAAAGAAATACCCGAAAACATTTTCCATCCTATTTACGGCGATAGTCGAGGCCGGAGAAAGGACAGGCTCTCTCGATACTATGCTTGAGCGCCTGAGCATGTACCTGGAGGCGAGGGACAGGCTCAATAAGAAGATAATGGCCGCGCTCATGTATCCGGCATTTGTCCTTACCTTTTTTATCTTTGCCATGGCGGTCATAACATTATTCCTGATACCGAGATTCAGATCGATGTATGCCGACTTTCACTCCCAGCTTCCTTTGTTAACACGGGCGGTCTTCAGGTTCAGCGACGTTGTAGCGCATAACATAGCAGCGATTATTATAGTAACGATCGCGGCTGTATTTTTTGCCCGGCACTATTTTTTCAGGTCAAAAACAGGCAGGCGCATCTTCGATAATCTTATACTCAATGTGCCGGTATTCGGCGTAGTGATCAAGAACGCGGCTTTAAGCAAATTCGCGAGGACCCTTGCCACACTCTTAAATCAGGGCATACCTATCGCGGAGTCGCTTGATCTTGTCAGCAAGACCTCGGGAAATATCGCGCTGGAGGAGAGCAGCATAAAAGTAAAAAACCTCATATTGGACGGGGCGAGCATACACGAAGCGATGAAGAAAGCCGCGATGTTCCCATCCCTCATGCTTCAAATGGTCATGGTAGGCGTAGAGTCAGGCAGCCTTCCGGAGCTTCTTGATAAGACGGCCAATTTTTATGAGGAGAGGGTGGATAACTTCGTAACCGCCCTTACGTCGGTAATAGAACCAATCATCATAGTGATGATGGGGGCGATGATAGGCGTGGTAATAATAGCGTTATATCTGCCTATCTTTAATTTGGGCAAGGCGGCGTCCGGAAGAATGTAAAAAGCCTGCTTGACCTTTGCGGGAAGCCCTGTTATCATAAACAGCGCTTGCTTTTTTGTAATTATATGGTATAATTATACAAAATAAAAAAAGGGGGTATTATGAAGTTGAGGAGAAAAGGTTTTACGCTTGTAGAGTTGATAGTCGTAATCGTAATTATAGGTATATTAGCGGCGATAGCCGCGCCCTCCATGACCGCAAATGTCACCAGGGCAAGAAGACAGGAAGCGGTAGCCGCGCTGGGAGCCCTTAGGACGGCGTACAGGCTATATAATGCAGAAAGAGGTGTTGCGCCCACTTCCACAGCCGATTTAAATGCGCTTGGTTATATAAACATAGCCGAATTAAACGGCCCAAATTATAACAACACCAACTATGCTGTGGGCGCCGTCAACCTCACAGCTACCGGAGCCGCCGCCAATGGCGGAGGCGTAAATATGAACACCACTACAGGCGTCATAGACAACCCATAAGAGCGTTTCATTCGCTTTTGTCTAAAAAAGAGGCAAGGTTTAACTTGCCTCTTTTTGTTTATATTGGAGAGCCGGTTATTATCGTATCGCTTAATGATGGCGCTTGTCTTTTTGTGGTCATGTGATATAATTGCTATACCTGATATAAAAAGAAGGCATTATGATGTTGTGCAGAAAAGGTTTTACGCTTTTAGAGCTGATCGTTGTAATGTTAATTATAGGTATAATAGCGGCAATAGCTATGCCCTCCATGACCGCAAATGTCACCAGGGCAAGAAGGCAGGAAGCGATAGCCGCTCTGGGAGCCATTAGGACGGCGTACAGGATATATAACTCAGAAAGAGGTTTTGCGCCCGGCGGCCTGTGGGCATTAACCGCGGGCAATTATATAACCACGAACGATTTAAATGGCCCAAATTATAACAGCTCCAACTATTCTGTGGGCGCCGTCAACCTCAGCGCTACCGGAGCCGCCGCCAATGGCGGAGGCGTCAATATGAACACTGTCACAGGCATCGTAGACAACCCATAAAAACATTTCCCTCGGTATAAAAATACAAATGATAAATAAATCCACCTCCGGCATAGTACCTATAGTAGTAATTTCAATCGCTATTTGTACTATATTAATGATCCCATTCAAGATAATCGGATATGGGTATTTGCCTCCGGATGACGCGTTATGGCATAGCGCAAAAGTTATCTCGGGAAAAAATTGGAGCGAAGTTCTCGTCCTTAGGGACGGCATAAAAATGGAAAGCCACCCCGGGTGGCATTACATATTAAGTTTTGTGCATAAGATTACCGGCTGGGACGCTCATTCACTCGTTCTTTTTTCCGTAATTTCGCTCTTCATCCTGTTTTTCAGCATACCTATATTTTTCCTGCGTTATCCGGAATCGTGGTTATTATCCATGTTTACGCTTTCCATCGCTACTCCGTGGTGGTTTTTTCGGACGTTATTGGGCAGGCCGTACATCGTTACAATGGCCGTTCTTCTCTTCATTTTTATGTTATGGCCCAGATTGAAACGTAAAAAGACCGCGTATGCTTCGCTCATAACCGTCACCGTTCTTATAGCGATTTCAACATGGATCCACCGCACATTTTATATTTTACTCATCCCTATAACGGCGTTTCTTATGGCGCGTGAGTGGAAGGCATGCATATATACGATCATCTGCTCTATGGCCGGCATATTCATAGGGGCGGCGCTTACAGGACACCCTATTTTATTTATAAAGCAGACGATACTGCACCTGATTTTTGTTTCTACAAGCTATAAAACGCAGGATATGCTTGTATCGGAACTCCAGCCCGGATTGGGAGATTTCAATATCGTTATAATTGCGGCGCTCTTTCTTTTTTGGCGAGCCTTACGGGGGGGATGGAATAAAAATGTTATCGACAACCCTATATTTATTCTGGGGGCTTTAAGTTTTATAGCGGGATTTATTACGAGAAGAATGTGGCTGGATGTCGGGATGCCCGCGGTAATTTTGTGGATGACATTGGAATTTGAAAATTTCTTGCCCAAGATAATTAATATAGAATCATTAAGGCGGGTACTATTTGTTATTGCGCTGGCAGGCATATTATATCTGTCTCTTACAGCGGATGTGGGGGCCAGATGGACAAATTGTCACCCGCAGGATTATCTTTCGAGCGAAGACCCGACGCAGGCAGGATGGCTGCCTGACCCGGGGGGGATAATCTATAGTGACGATATGATGATATTCTTTCAAACAGTATTTAAGAATCCGAACGGGAACTGGCGTTATATATTAGGATCAGAAGCAGCCATTATGCCGCAGGAGGATCTCGATATTTTAAGGCACATTCAGGAATATCGATGGTCTTATATGTCTTTTGAGCCATGGGTAAAGAAGATGAGGATGGAAGACCGTCTTATTATAAGAGGAGACCAGGACCATAAGCCGAAACTTCCGGAGCTTGAATGGAATTACGCAGCGCGCTCTACATGGGTCGGCCGTAAGCCAAGGGAGGGGGCAAATAAATAAAGAGCGTTATTCAAACTGTTTGAGTTTTATAAAAGTACGGGTATGAAGCGTATATTTCAAGAGAGTTTTTAATATTCCTATCCCGTATAAAATGCTTGGCAAAAGTTTTATCGATGATGCCTCGTCGAAATAACGCGTGCGTATAGGCACTTCCTCGATCTTGAAATTATGCAGTAAGATCTGCGCTATAATCTCCGTGTCAAAGATGAACCCATCGCTATTCAGATCGAATTTTATGGACTTGAGGACCTTTGACGAGTATGCCCTGAATCCCGAATGGTATTCTGTAAGGTACGCGCCGAAGACCACATTCTCCAGCGCCGTGAGCAGGATATTGGCATTATGTTTCCATGGAGGCATGCCTCCTTCGAGCGCGCCGCCCTTCATCATCCGGGACCCGAATACCGCGTCGGCCCTGCCTTCCATGATCGGTCTTATGAACTCCGGTATGGCTTTTGGATCGTATTGATAATCGGGATGTACCATAACAATGATATCGGCCCCTTTTTCAAGAGCTTTTTTATAGCAGGTCTTCTGGTTGCCTCCATACCCCGTATTTTTTTTATGAGCGTACGTGCTGATGCCTAAACTCGCCGCGACCTTCATGGTATTATCTCTGCTCGCGTCATCCACTAAAATTATCTCATTTACGATATCCCGCGGTATATCGGATACCGTCTTTCTTAAGGTCCTCGCTGCGTTGTAGGCGGGCAACACTGCTATTACCTTCACATTACTCCTTTTTACCGCGACAGGAGACGCTTCCAACTCGTCCAGATATTTTAATTTGCGCATCTTCCGCGCATATACCTCGATCTGATCCCCGAAATTTATTTTAAGAAGCTTATCTTTTAGCCTATTCTTCGTCAGAAACGCTAAAATTTTATGAAGATGGCTATTGTAATCGGCGAGCCTGCTGACAATATATTTTATCGTGAATGTCCTGGAATGGGTCCTTCTTTTTATAGGGACAAATCCGGTATGCCTCAACATCCTGTATAATGACCTGCGCGTAAAATAGTAGATATGGGCCCGTTTTACGCCCCACCACTTAGCCCTTAATAGCTTGCTTATAAAGCTCCCGATATCAGGCGTGCTTATGCATATCATGCCGTCGGGCTTTAAGAACTTTCTTATCTCCACAAGCGTGCCCATGGGGTCCGTGAGATGCTCTATCACGTCCGTCATCACTACCACATCAAAATAGTTTACCGGGTATTCGGACCCTTTCAGCGCTCCATGGCATATGGTAGTTATACCGAATTTATCCCGGGCGTAATCGATAGCCCATTTTGAAAGTTCTACTCCATGGACTTCAAATCCCATTTTGCGCGCCTCATCCAGAAGAAATCCCGCCGCGCACCCTATATCCAGTAACCGCCCTCTTTTTTTAGATCTTTTGAGCTCTTTGAGGATGCCCCTTGCCGCTAAGCGCCGTCCGGCCTCCTCCTCCAGATAGAGAAGGTCCACGCTTTCTACATAATTATTTATCATCCTGTCGAGGGAGGGTGCGGGATTGGCATATATAAGGCCGCACTTGCCGCATTTTACGAGCCTTATAGAAATATCGCGCGAGTTATGAGTTATGGTATAGGAATCAGGCTCTATGGTAGAGATATCGCCTTTATATGTATTATATACTACAGAATATTTATCGGATCCGCATAGATTACACTTGATGGGCTTCAGCATAACCGATATTATAGCACAATCGGACCGATTTTGATAAGCCGGAACGCATAATAATACGCCGCCCTGCCTCCTTACGCTCACTTGATATTTTTATCTTTGTTTTACCGCGCTTCTTTGATATATTGCATAAATGGATATGAACGAAAGCAACCGTAGATACGCAAAGCGTGTGAAGTACGATTTTACAGTGAGATTCAGATCTGTCGGGTCGCCCGGCTCCGCGGCATGGAATATCTCGATCTTGAGAGATATAAGTACCGCCGGCGTACTATTTTACTCATTAGACTATTATGATTGTGATATGCCTTTAGAGTTAAGGATAAAGAGCCCCTTTATATCCGAGGAGATGATATGCTTTGGCAATGTGATGCGCTGCGAGCAGCTGAAGAATAAGAAGGGCGTGTTTGCCGTGGGCGTGAAGATTGCAGAGATCTCTCCGGAATACAGAAGTGTCTATAATAAGACAGTCGCGTATTTTTTAGATAAGTCCAATGACCAAGATAAAAGCTTATAGTCTCTACCTTATTATAACGGGAGAGTACGGTAACGGCAGAGGTACTTTGGAGATAGCTGCGGCCGCGATAGCCGGAGGCACCGATATCATTCAGATGCGCGAGAAGAATAGGCCGCGGCAGGAACTCATTGGATCGGGCAGGAAGCTTTCGAAACTATGCAAAAATAACGGCGTTATCTTTATCATGAACGACGATCCTCGGATAGCCAAAGAGACAGACGCGGACGGCGTTCACCTGGGGCAGGAGGATATAGAGAAGCATCCGGTAGAAGAGGCGAGAAAGATCCTTGGGCGCGGCAAGATCATAGGCATATCGACGCATTCCATAAAGACTTTCAGGAAGGCCTGCGCCGAAGACGTTGACTATATAGCATACGGCCCGGTATTCCCGACCGAAATAAAAGAGAATTGCGTTGGAACGGAAGATGTTGGTAGGATAATGGCGATGACGAAGAAACCGGTTTTCTTTATCGGAGGTATAAATCTGGCAAATGTCGACACTCTTCTTGCAAAAGGCGCGAAGAACATATCGTTGATACGGGCCATAACACAGGCAAGCGATGTGCGGTTTGCGGTTAAGGAATTTAAGAAAAGATTAGAGAAGGCGGAAGCTGTAGGGCAGGTTTTCCCGCGGAGCGGGACCCCGCCCGTATGATGTCTCAAATGCGGGGAAACCTGCCCTACAGCCTATATTGTTGATCGGCTAAATACAATAGACAGAGGCTATAGAGGGTGGAAAAATTACCTCAGCTAGGCAAGATACACCCTGAATTTTTTAACAGGGTAATATATCCGAGGCTCGGCGCGAAAGATGAGTCAGTCCTGGTAAAGCCTCAGCACGGGGTCGATTTCGGAGTAGTGGATCTTGGCGATAAAGTCATGGTGCTCTCCACGGACCCATTTTATATAGCAAAAGAGCTCGGCATAGAGAAGGCCGCATGGTTCGCCGTGCATATATTGGCGAGTGATGTAGCAGTGAGCGGTATAAGGCCCAGGTATCTGTCTGTGGACCTCAACCTGCCGCCCGAAATGACAGAAGACGAGCTTATCAGGATGTGGAAGGCCGTGGATAACGAATGCAAGAATCTCGGCATAACGGTGGTGACCGGCCATACAGCCCGGTATGCAGGCTGTAACTATCCTATGGTTGGCGGAGCGACCGTATTCGGTATAGATAAGAGGTCGAAGCTTATAAAACCGAAGGTGAATATCGGCGACGCGATAATAGTCACCAAGGGGCCCGCCATAGAGACGACCGGGCTGATGAGCGCGTACTTTCCGAAATATTTAGAGGCAGAGTATGGCAAAGATTTTGTTAAGAAAGCGCAAGCCCTATATTATCAGATGTCTACCGTAAAGGATGCGCTTATTGCCGCATCGGTGGGCGGCGTGACGGCCATGCACGATGCGACAGAGTGCGGGGTATTCGGAGGGCTTTATGAGATGGCAGCGCACAGCGGCGTCGGCATGAATATACGCGCGGACGATATAATAATGCAGGACGAAGTGAAGAAGACCTGCAAATGCTTCGATATTGATCCGTACATTTCCATCAGCGAAGGCACCCTGTTGGCCACAGCCAAGAAGTCAAGGGCAAAGGCCGTTGTGAAGGCGCTAAAAGATGAAGGCATCCCGGCAAGCATAGCAGGCGAAGCCGTTCCCGCTAAAGAAGATATTCATATCATTAATGGAAAAGTGAAATACAAACTTGACCACCCGCGAGTAGACCCATTCTGGGGAAAATTCGAAGAGTACCTTAAAAAATAAAAGTCGAAAATTATTTACTTCCGTATTATTGCAGGGGTAGAATGTGGATATGCGATCGAATATAAGGCCCATTTTTGTCATAGTTATCCTGTCTCTATTCCTATCCGAGCCCGCGCGGGCCAGCGACTTTCTTTTTTATAAGGAAGTGAACGCCATAGGCGGTTACTCAAATAAAAAAGAGTGGATAGGCAAGACCGATGAGCTCTCCAATACCGTTGGATTTGAGCATTATGGAAAGCTCTCCAGCGATCATGGCGATTTTCTCACCACCGATCTGCAGATGCGTTTTGCGTACGACTCTTCGGAAGATTCCACCGACGCCTGGTCGGTCGAGATACATAATGCCTGGGTGGAGTACAGGGCGAGCCCCGAGCTTAAGATCAAAGGAGGCCATTTTGAGCCTGCGTTCGGGCTTGAGCCGGTAGTCGACGCTCATTCTACGATACTGCAGACGCTGGCCATGAGCGATATAGGCTTTACCAGAGACTGGGGGGCAGAATTAAGGGGCTCTCTGCCGGCATTTGACTATCAGGCTGCATTTCAGATAGGTTCCGGCATGAGCATAAGGCGGGAGGATTCAAGCTTTCTCGTGACTGTGCGTATCGGGACTCCGCAAACAGAAGATCTCCGGTACGGCCTCTCCACTTTAGTGGGAAATGTATTAGAGACGTCCGGAATGTCAACCTTCCCCAAGAACCATCTTCTTTCGAAAGAGACGGTCTTCAAAGAACGCGTAGGATTTGATATGCAGTACAGCTGGCAGTCTTTTCTCTTTAAGGGAGAGACGGCTTATGGTATAAACGATAACGATAATGTCATCGGATATTTGACGGAGGTCGATTATATGGCGCCTAAGAGTCAAAATTGGAGCGTCGAGACACAGTTGCAGTCATGGTTCAACGACATGAAGCTGCCTCAAGAAGATGACACTACTTTCAGTATATGCCTCTCATATAAGTTGAGCCAAGCTGTAACGATACGTGCCGCGTTAACGTATGACCTTAATATCTTTAGCAGCGGCCCAGGAAGAGATACGAGAGCGCTTCTGCAGTTCTATTACTATGGGAAATGATATGTTTAAATTTATCAGAATATTTTTGCTATTGCTCTTTTGTTTGGCAGCAATATTTTGCCGCGTTGCGTTCGCAGCCGTCGGTTGCGAGCTGAATGACCCCGACAGGGATATCAATAAAGCATTTCCGCAGTCTACAGGGTACAAGACAGACTTTGTCACGATAGCTGAAAAAGGCGGCGAAAAACTAAAAGTAGAGATAGAGGAGAAGTTGGGCGATAAATTTGACGCGTTATACGAGAGCCTAGATGTTCCCTATACCTATTATACGATATTAAAAGGTAAGGACATCCTGGGGTATATGCACGGCGTCAACCAGAAAGGCCTGTACGGAGGTATGCAACTGATCATATCGACCGACCCGAAAGGCAAAATAATATTATTCTATTATCAGAAACTATCATCCCAGGAAGCAAAAGAGTTCAGGGAGAGGTCTTTCACGGATCAGTTCACGAGCCTTACGCTCGAAGATTTTCTTAAAAGCAATGAGCCGGGAAGCCGCATATCGAATATAAAGGACCCGTCTAAAAATAGCCACGAAGATTTTCGCTACACCTTAAGAGGCCTTAAGAAGAATATGATCTTATTGAATGAATTCATATTGAAAGGTAAAAAAGATGAGAATAAAAAATAGCATAACTCTTTTGTTTCTCTTGTTCTTCTTTGCAAGTTTTCTTACAGGTTGCGGCAAGATGGAGGTTTATGGCGGAACCATCTCAAATAGAGAGATAACGAAGGTAAGCGACATCCTGCGTAACCCCGATGCTTATAAAGGTAAGACGATTACAATAAAAGGGAAGATAACGAATGAATGCTCAACAGGGTGCTGGTTCGATATTAAAGACGGCGATGCTGTAATATATAACAATATAGAGCCTGCCGGATTCGCTATTCCTCAGAAATCCGGCCACACGGCTTTAGTCCAAGGCAAGGTTATCGTGGAAAACGGAAAACCTAAGATAAGCGGCACGGGAGTAGAGGTAAGATGAATGTATTTCTTATAGGGCTAAAGAATCTTACCAGAAAAAAAATACGGGCCTTTCTGACGATAGGCGGAGTTGCGATAGCCATAGCTGTTCTCGTGAGCTTGTGGGGATTCGATACCGGCTATCACAAGTCGCTGGAAAATAATATCGATAAGATGGGGTATCAGCTTCTCGTTACCGCGAAAGGCTGCCCGTACGAAGCGGCAACCCTTATGCTGCAGGGCGGCGGGGGCCTGCGCTACATGGATGAGGCCGTTTATCATAAGATAATAACGGATCCGCGCATCGACAAGATAACGCCCCAGCTCATTTCCACCGCGTATGACCCCGAGAGGCAGTCGGGCCGCGGCGGCATATCGCTCTATATGGGGGTGGAGAGATCATATATAGACCTGAAACCATGGGCTAAATTTAAGCTGGGCGGCTGGTTTTCAGGCTCTGACGCGAACGAAGCCATAATGGGATACGAAGTCGCCGAACTGGAGCAGAGGGCCCCGGGCGACAAGATCCTGATACCCGGCTCAAATGAAGCTCTTACGGTGGTAGGCATATTTGAGCGGACCGGCACACAGGATGACGGCGTAATTTTTATACCTCTCAAGTCATCACAGAGGATATTCAACCTTCCTGAAAAGCTTACCGGAGTAGGCATAAAACTTAAAGATATGGGCGAGATATCGGCCTTTGAAGAATCTCTATATAAGGAACCCGGCATACAGGTGATAAGCCTCGCCCAGGTCAAAGGCACTATATTGAATCTGATATCCTCTGCCAAAGCTATGACAAACGCGGTAGCCTTTATAGCGATCATTATCGCTATAATAGGTGTAGTCAATACGATACTGATGTCGGTATTCGAGCGCACCAGCGAAATAGGCGTGATGAAAGCCATAGGTGCGTCCCGTATGGATATATTCAAGATCATCTGTATAGAGACGGCCATAGTCTGCTCACTTGGGGGATTTATCGGCGACCTTATCGCCGCTTTAGGGACGAGGGTGATCGAGGTAGTATTGAAATCGATATTACCTTATGCGCCGCGCGGCGAACTTGTAGTTATCACGCCGAATATATTGATATATTCATTCTTATGCGCGACAGTCATAGGTGTTATCGCCGGGATATACCCGGCGCTCAGGGCTGCGTCGATGAAACCTGTTGAAGCTATCCGTAGAGGCGAGTAAAAGATGGGCGGAATAATAGTAAAAACAGAAGGCTTAACGAAGATCTATGCGCGCGGCAGCGAAAAGATCCGCGCCGTTGATAATGTCAGCCTCGAGATAAATGAAGGCTCGTTTTTAGCCCTTATGGGGCCCTCAGGGTCGGGCAAGACTACTCTTCTCGATCTTATAGGGTGCCTTGACAACATTACCTCAGGTTCTCTCGAGGTATTTGGACACGATGTGTCGCGCGCTAAAGAGAGCGTGCTGACCAAACTGAGGCGGGGCAAGATAGGCTTCATATTCCAGGAATTCTTATTGATACCGAGCCTTACCGTTATCGAGAATATAGAGCTATCTCTCTATTTCGCGAGGCTACCGCAGGATAAGGAAAAGCTGAAGAGCCTCCTTATCAAGGTAGGGCTTGGCCATCGCGTCAATCATCTGCCTAAACAGCTTTCAGGAGGGGAGAGGCAGAGGGTTGCCGTAGCGCGGGCTCTGGCAGTCTCTCCGAAGTTACTGATCGCCGATGAGCCTACAGGAAATCTCGATACAAAAAACTCCCAGGAGATCTTTGATCTCTTCAGAAAACTTAATAAAAAAGACGGCCTCACAATAATCCTCGCCACACATAATCCCGCCCTCAGCTCCCAGGCCGACCGCATCATAAATTTAAGAGACGGAAAGACGGTTTAAAATTATTTTAAAAAAATACTTGACAAAATATGAGTTTTGCATATAATGACTACTAAGTTAATCATATTTATAGTGTTTTGAGGAGATCGTTAATGAGGATAAGCTATAAAGGAGACTATGCGCTAAAAGCCATGTTAGAGCTTTCGTTGAGATATGGTTACGGCGAAGCCGTCTCTATCAACGGAATAGCCGCCTCCGGGGACATGCCCGAGAAATTTTTAGAACAGATCCTTCTCGCGCTAAAGAACGGAAGATTTGTAAAGAGTAAGCGCGGCGTTAAGGGAGGGTTCTTCCTTGCCAGATCCCCGAAAGATATAACTGTGGGGGATGTGATACGTTTCATAGAGGGGCCTACCGATCCAATATCTTGTGTGGAAGAAGGCTACAAAGGCTGCAAGGACCTGAAGAACTGCATATTCCGCGGTGTTTGGAAAGAGGTCGGGCAGGCGGTATCACTGGTGATAGATACGCTGACCTTTGAGGAGCTGGCGTATAGATATAAGGAGAAGTCCGCGGACGAGAGACAAGTACATGAATATTCTATCTGACGTCTTTAGCAGCCGACGTTTAAACACCGGCTACTTGACAGGGAAACAATGATAATATCTCAAGGAGGTAAAAATTGCCCAGAATATTTTCTGATATAACTAAGACCATTGGAAATACTCCTTTAGTAAAAATAAATAAACTTGCCGATGGGCTCAATGCCACGATCCTGGCAAAACTCGAATTCTTTAATCCGCTGTCGAGCGTTAAGGACAGGATAGGTGTCGCGATGATCGATGACGCCCAAAGAAGAAGCGTCTTAAAGAGAGATTCCGTTATTATCGAGCCTACAAGCGGGAACACCGGCATAGCGCTTGCTTTTGTGGCGGCGGCCAGGGGATATAAACTTATTTTGACCATGCCCGATACTATGAGCGCGGAACGAAGACAACTATTAAAGATACTCGGCGCTGAAATAGTGCTCACCGATGGAGCTAAAGGGATGCACGGGGCCGTAGAGAAGGCCGAGGAACTGGTAAAGAAAACAAAAAATAGTTTTATGCCGCAGCAGTTCAATAACCCGGCTAATCCTCAGATACATCGCAAAACAACAGCAGTAGAGATATGGAACGATACGGATGGCGCAGTTGATATATTCGTCGCCGGCGTAGGGACCGGCGGAACGATAACAGGCGTCGGCGAAGCGCTTAAGGAAAAGAAGCCTTCGGTGAGGGTGATAGCCGTAGAGCCGAAAGATTCGCCCGTTTTATCCGGAGGTAAGCCGGGAGCGCATAAGATACAGGGTATAGGCGCGGGGTTCGTGCCGGCGGTATTGGATCTGAAGATAGTAGATGAGATAATAAAAGTTTCCAACGAAGATGCCGGCGATATAGCAAGATCACTGGCGCGCCAGGAGGGAATATTGGCCGGGATCTCGTGCGGCGCCGCTATGTGGGCGGCATTAGAGGTAGCAAAGCGCAAAGAGTCAACGGGCAAAACGATAGTGGTGCTCCTGCCGGATACCGGCGAACGCTATCTATCGACCTGGGTTTTCAAAGAGTTCATTTCATAGGCTTAGGAAAGGAGAAACGCGAAGATGGCGAAAACGATAAAAGAGATAAACGAAAAGATAAAATCCGGCTCGGTGGTCGTGGTCACTGCCGAGGAGGTGATAGACCTCGTCCAGAAGGACGGACTGGCCGAGACCGCTAAGAAGGTAGACGTTGTGACGACGGGGACGTTCGGGCCGATGTGCTCAAGCGGCGCTTACCTTAATATAGGCCATGCGAAGCCTAAGATAAAGTTGGGCGGCGGGCGCGTCACTTTGAACAATATCCCGGCATATGCGGGCTTTGCCGCGGTGGATATCTATATAGGCGCTACAGCTATGGCGGATGACGACCCGAGGAATAAAGTCTATCCCGGCGAGTTCAAATATGGCGGAGCGCATGTGATCGAGGAGCTTGTGGCGGGCAAAGACGTTATCCTGGAGGGG
>Ga0209777_10005899_pt1 | contig 13955 bp, 15 predicted proteins | sample FrelakmetHBP12HB_FD_187147 | JGI IMG/M metagenome (GOLD analysis project Ga0209777, IMG submission 187147) | Freshwater lake sediment microbial communities from the University of Notre Dame, USA, for methane emissions studies -HBP12 HB (SPAdes)... | ecosystem: Environmental > Aquatic >...
TGAACGTAGTGGAGGCATCAGAAGGATTATTAGTTAATTAGTTGTATAGGATCTTATACTAAAGGAACCTACGGTTCCTTTAAAACCTCCCTTTAAATGAGGAGTATTAAATTGGTTGTATAAGATCTTATACAACTAATTAACTTTTTACGAAAGGGAGGTTTTAAAGGAACCGTAGGTTCCTTTATCTGATACGAACTTCCATCAAAGGAATATCAACTTCGGGTGGTTGTTTCGCAATATAATGAACTAATTTAGCACGTTTGGTCATTTGCAATATTTTGTTCATTTCAGGATTTTGTGTAAATTTCGCTTGTAATGCGCGCTTTCTTTCTTGTACATGTCTTCCTGCATAAAACTGAGGATCAATAGTTACTTCTTTTGGTCGTAACAATGTTTCTTTTTTAGAAACATCTTTTGTTTTAGATTTCCATTTACCTGATTTACTTCCTGCTGCAATGGCTAATGCCACATCTTTGGAAATTTCGGAACCCTTGGACTCCTTGGACTCTTTAGATTCCATTTCGGATTCTTTGCTTTCCTCTAACGCAAACAGTGCGGCAAATTCAAAATTAGAAGGTGCAGCATGTTCAAAACGAAATTTAGATGATTGATAATAATGTTCTACTGAAGCATAACGTAATCCATCTATGGTCAAAGGATGTTCCAAATCTGTCCAAGAATCATCCAATTTTCTACGCCAATTCGGAATCGTTTTCAATGATTTATATTCAATTACTTTGTCTTTAGGAATACTTTCTCCCGTCCCTTTTCCAGGCAAAGGTGTTTGTTCACTCTTAGCAAAAAATCGGAATACTACAGACGGATCATATAAATCGGCAATATCACCTTCAAACTCATTTTCAGATTCATCTTCCGGACCACCTACATCCGGTTGAATACCTAATTGTATTTTAAAATTCCGAAAATCATCAATCAAATAATAAATTCCTGCATTTCGTTCAATACATTTGTTTACAATCATAGTTTTCACATCATAAGGAATTTCGGAAAAATTCAATATTTTTTTGTTTTTATAAGAAAGTAAATTGTAGTGTGAACCATTGTAGGTAACCATAATGTAATGTTCGGGATTGAATTTTCCTTTTGATTCTAATACAAGATTCACTTCACCACAATTTAATACACTATGGAGTGCTTCTTCGGTATAATACAATTCAGAAAAGATGATAAATTTGATGTTTAGTATTTCTTCCAACGTAGAAATTGCCCACGAATCTGCCCAATAATTGGATGTTTGTAAAAATTTTTTGTATTTTTCAAACGAATCAATGTTGGAAATATTCCCCATGGTTTCTTTGATAATGATATCGGTTGCATGTTTGTTTTCCAGAGTTTCTTCATATTTCTTGGTCAATTCTTGTAATTCGTCACGTATTAATTGTCGTTCTTTCGTAGAAGCAGTTTTGAAACGATTTTTTAGTATTATATTTCCTTCTTTGATTTTGTTCAATTCAACATCATATTCTTTTTTACTATTTTCTAATTCTAGGTACAATTTACGATTTTCTTGGTAAATCTCCTGTGTGATTTCTTGGGCTAATATCGCGCGTAATTTTGCAACAGTTGTATCATATCCTATACTTTTAAATGCCTCGCGAATGGTAGCAAAAAAACAGTCACCATTGTCTTCTACTGTATGTATTTGATAATGAGGATTTTGCATAAAAGTTTGTATCCACGGTTCTTGAGGATGTGCCTTGTACGTTTTTTTGATTTCTTGTGATACTTCTTTTGTTTCGGTTGGAATGGGTGGTGGCGGAACCGCTAGTGTACGCACCGTAAAAATTTCATTTTTAGCTATTTCCGGTACATCACTTTTTGGTTTGGCTTTGGATTTCGCCTTGGATTTGGACAAATGCAATACATCTTCGTCATCTTCTGAAGATTCTTCCTCTTCCTCTTTTTCAGATTCTTCTTCTTGGGAAGCCGAGGGTAAAGTTGGTGGTTTCGTAAGAAATTCAGTAGGTTTGGATGAAATCGTAGAAATAATAGAATCTGCCATTGGATAAAAAATAGGTACTAAATTATGAATATCTAAATCACCATCCTTGTCTAAAAGAGAAAGGGCACGGTCCTTTTCATATTCATATACACCAATTTGTATTTTCGGGGATTGATTGTCGGAAGGTACAAAATAAATGGGTACAAATATTACTCCGCGTGCGCTATGTGTATATTTAGGTTTTCCTAAAGCGATGATAAATTCAGTACCAAGAGCATGGATTTCATATACAGACAATTCAATATTACAATCTTCCGAATACACTGTTTGTTTAGGAACATAGAATACTTCGGGATGAATGTTGGATTTTATTTTTTCATCTCTGTCTATTGATTTTTTTAACATGGTTTGAATCATAAAATGGATGTTTTCTTTTCTTGGTACAATTTGTTATATATATGATGTGTGTTCATTTTTATACTATTTAATTGGAACCTACGTCTAGTTTTCGCCGTAGGCGAAAACTAACCCTTTACACCTTTCGGCATTGAAAATGCCGAAAGTAACGTTGCCTTTTAACTCATTTATCGCCGACAAGTCGGCGTTATAAATGAGAAAAGGTGTAAAACCTCCCTTTAGTAACGAGCCCCCCACCACTACGTGGCAGGGGCTCCTAAGATTTACTTAAAGCTCATGTAGATAAGAGTATCAAATTGGTCATAGGGACGAAGTCCTTCTGGTTATCGGAGGATTTTGATAAAGGGTTGTAAGTTAGGATTGTACATGATTGTGTATTATATTTGTAAATGTACAATTGAAATATTTCTTATTCTATAAATATTTTGTATATAGAATAAGATGACTCGTTCACGCTTGCCTAGCAATCGGTTTACCAAGAAATCGTCTCACCGACACCGTCATCATCGTAAAAAAATGCACGATGAACATAATGCAACCTACCACGGATTACATCATTGGCATCATCATATGTTTGAACATTACGGATGGATGATATTAGCTAAAAGATGTGGTCATATGGACAAAGTACATTCATACAAAACATCATTACATAGATTGAAAGAAGCTTTGGAAAAACGTATGAAAACACTGCACGAAAAAGACCGCAAAGATGATTTAAAAATTTTACATTGTGATGTGGTTACTCTCATAGAAGAATGTGACCTATAGTAAAGTAAAGGAACCGTAGGTTCCAATATTGGGAGGTTTTACTGGGTTTTTTGCCCTTTGGGCAAAAAGTCGTAGGTTCCAATAATTTAGCCCATTGCGTTACCTCCACGAGTAGTCAATAATTTTTTTTGATTATCGTCCATACATAAATATCCACGGGAATTCATATAACCATAAGATTGACATTCTAAACTACCTTTGGCCGTAGAGTAAATATCTACAGGATTCTTAGGATCTTGTGATTGTTGTGAATTACAAAATAATCCATTGAATCCCATCATTTTATGACAACCATTGACATTGGCACCCATATTGGATGATTGTAATTCTCTGTTTTGCAAATCATCCATGTCTTGGTTGGTGGATGTGGATGTATAACCGAGAGGTTCATTTTTAAAATTTCCAAAGGATTCGCGATTGTAACGATTGGTTGCCATTAAATCCTTGGAATAAGGAGTATATTTGCACGAACCAACTATCGCAAATGAAAAAATGCAAATGACAATAAAAAATAAAATCAAAAATGTAAGAAAAGACATTTATACGCAAGTCTATGATACCATATATTGATATCTTCTATTTCTGAAACTTAGTTATAGAAGATGTGGGTATACAAATTCAGCAAATAAGCGATATTTCATTTCATGAATGGAAATTGTTATATCTTCCAACATGTCTAAATAATTATTCCATATTTGGCTAAACCATTGTTGTAAATTTTCCGGAGATTTGATTGTATTGTTTTCAAATAATTCTATTTTACACGATTCACCTCCAGTTTTTACTTGTTTTGTAGGTGATGGATTTACTCTTTCAATCACATTTTTTGGTAAATTGCCGGTATAGGCGGTTTTTTGTGATTGTATTTTCGCCCAAGAATTAATCGTTTGTTTACAACCTTCTTTTTGTCCAAAATAAAACAAAACAGGATAACAATTGTTGTTATTTTGATACAATTGACTATAAACAAACAAATTCAAAAGAATCAAAATCATAGACATTAAAAAAAGTAATACTAAAAATAAAAATAAAGAATCTCCGCTACATGTCATGAAGCCAATTGGCTGTGCAAAATGTTTATTCGTATTTTTTAACATTCATTTATATAATATGTAATATGTAATATGTATCTAAATGTAAAGGAACCTACGTAAAGGAACCTACGGTTCCTTTAAAACCTCCCTTTCGTATAAGGGTTCTAATTGTATATTCTTGGTAAATTAGTTGTATAGGATCTTATACAACCAATTAAAAACTTCCTCAATTAAAACTTCCTCAATTAAAACTTCCTCAATTAAAACTTCCTCAATTAAAACTTCCTCAATTAAAACTTCCTCAATAAAAGGGAGGTTTTAAAGGAACCGTAGGTTCCTTTATGTACGTGAAACTTTGACTTTTTTTCCATGAACAAACGATGTTAGCATTACTTGATTGAAAATTTTTGTAAGTTTTTCCATCAATATTTTAAAAAAATTAGATATTTGAGTGGCTAAAGAAGGGTGTGTAATTTCCATCACATCCATTTTTGTATCTATCTTATGTTCCATTTCTGGCACGAATTGTTCTTTTTTACCCACAAATGAATCCACTTGTAATTCAACGGTTGCATAAGCTAGAGTGGTTTTTAAATAACGTGTAAATTCGTCATTGTATTTTTTAGAATTCATACCCACCAAGAAATCCCAAAGCATGTAATAATTTGGAACAAATTTCAGCTGATATGATGTCATATATCCGATAATTAATAGATATATTCCAAAAATAATTAACACCATGATTATAGATAAAAATCGCGAATAACCCGTTGGCACAATCAAATACAATGGATAAAAATCTACGTCTGATGCAGTGAATTCGGTTGGTTTGGATTCATCTATTTCATCCGTATCCATATCATTCTCTGGCTCTGGTTCTGGTTCTGGTTCTGGTTCTGGTTCCGGAATATCCATTTGTTCTTCTTCGGGATTATCTAGGGTTTGGTCGGGTAATTTATTTTCTTCCATTTTATTTGTTACAACCTATATTGTATCTTTATATATCCGTCACATGGCAAATATCCGCATATTCCAAATTCGTATTTCAATGGCGTAAAACGGATTTAGAAACATTCATCGTTTGAAATATAAGGACAATTCATCATAATATAGTATACAAGGTTGTGTAAAATATGGATTTATATATTTCACCACAAGAGAAATTGGATTTGAAACGATTGTTAAAAACGTCTGATTGTGAAAATAATACGGAACATATTCGTAAAGTCAAACATAGTTCCAAAATTCAACAGGATATTATGGAATTGGTCACATTTAAAAAACAAAATAGTAAACTATATGATACAAAACCCGATAGATTTGAATTAGAAGCAAGAAATGTTGCTCATTTTTTATACATGAATTATCCCGACATTTTCCGAAAAGTAATAAATAATGAAATTAACTATGAGATTATGATACGATTGTTGTATATTTTAAAAGCAATTGAAGATGAAAAAGTAGACCAACATGAAGGTTCCGTGTTGGTTGGAAAGGAACTCAAAGATTTATATTTGGATTCGGCAATTCGTCATGGAAATAATTTAGATAAAAAATACAAAACACCCGATAATGACACCGTGGAATCATCACCTCCACCTGTGGAAGAAAAATTGATTTCATGGAAGGAATATAAAACCAATATTACTAATACATAGATATATCATGTCCGAATTTGCACCAAGTTTATTTTCAAAAGTGTCCAGTTTGTCCAAGAGATTTCGCAAAATTGCTGTGTTGAAATTATGGGTAGACCCGAATGCGACTGGACTGCGTGAAATCTATTACGAACACGTTCAACAGCACAATATGCGTATAATCACTTCCAGTCATCCAGATTCAGGATTTGATGTATTTGTACCTTATAAAACTACCTTGTTGCCGGGTATGGAAACATCACAAATGATTAAATTGGCCATAAAAACGGAAATGTGTACTTATTTTTCGGACGATCAATCTACTGAACCTACGGCACTACATTTGATTCCTCGTTCTTCCATCTGTAAAATACCTTTGATGCAATCCAATCACCTTGGATTGATTGATATGGGATATCGTGGTCATGTATCGGTTCCGGTACGAAATTTGCTACCAACGAATCAATTGATTGACCAGCATGCTAGACTATTTCAGTTGGTACATCCCCTGTCATGTCCTATCTTAGTAGAAATTATGGATAAAGAAGAAGATTTGTCCATCACAGAACGCGGAGAGGGAGGATTCGGGTCAACGGGTCAGGGGGGGGCAGTATGCCTCCAACAACTAAATCCATAGATGACTGGTCAAGGAGGCAGTATGTCTCTAACAACGAACTTCGTGGATGATTTCATGAGACATACATAGCATAATATCATCTTCCGTCATTTTTTGAAAAATCAGATAATTATCGTATTTGATTTTCCGTGGAAATCGTGTTCCGGGGGCCAATGCCGATAAATGAACTCCATTATCTAAAAATTTAATATCGGATAACATACCACCATTAGAAAGTTCTTTTTTTTGATCTGACCCTTCCGAACCGTTACAACGTATCCAACGAATGTATTTTCCACAGGTCAATTCGTGTACCGAATCAACCAAACGATACTCCAACAAACGTTGACAAATATCTTGCAAGGTATCTGAATCTAGGGACAAGGTTTGCAGAGCCTGAAAATTTTGTTGAGCAATGTCTTTCAATGACATGATAAAACGATGGGAATCATGAGTATTGGATTGTAACAATTCTTCTATGTTCAGAGTGGATTGTAATGTGGGGTCTAGACGTGCCTCAGACCAAAGTCTTCTGCAAGCTTCGCTTGCACTAGACTTAGTTGTTGATGACCGAAGGTCATCTGACCAAACTTCATTCATGAAGTTAGTTGTTGATGACCGAAGGTCATCTGACCATAGTTCATTCATGAACTTAGTTGTTGGAGGACTTTGATTCATGTATAATAATTATACAAAAATCCTTTTACATCTTTACACCCTTGAACATTGTAAAAATGTGACTATATTAGATTATAACAAATGTGTTTTCTACCTCTAAAATAATATTCATATTCATATTTACTCGGTTCAGTGAACCAATATGCCCAGAGTTTTATGGTTAGTCGTTTATTGACCTTCAAAATATAACCAAAAAACATCATATCAGATGTAATTACACGTGGTATTTTGAGTAACAATTTATATCGTTTGTCCGTTTTTGAAATTTGATTCATATATTTTCCATTTCTGTATTTTATTATATTATTATATGACAAAATATGATGAATAATGTCTATAGGTAAAGATGAAAATAAATGTATTCCTTCGGAATATGACATCACAATACATTCATGTTCTAATTATATTTATATATTTTTTTGCAAAAAAACATAAAACGTACCTAGATACATCATACAAGATGTATGTGAAAAATAGATACCAAATTGTACAACAAATCAGTCACGGAACCTTTGGTGATATTTATCTTGGTAAAGACATTCAAAAAAATAGATGTGGTATCCGTAGCAGAGCGGAGGATATCCACGCATATTCTGAAGGACGACATAGAAGTCCTTCAGAATATGACAATCAGGTAGCCATCAAATACGATTCTACCGAATTGGGTATTTTACGACACGAAGCTACTATATTAAACTATTTGATACAACGTAAATCCAATTTACATATACCTCGGGTATATTGGTATGGTCTATGTACATCCCCCCTAGACGACAATATAGAAAAACAGTGCATCGTCATGTCATATTTTAACGGAGGAACCTTGACAAAACATCTACCAAAAATAGACAATCATACCTTGATTCTATGGATGCAAAAAATGTTGTTGATTTTAAAACAAATACATGAATTGTATGTGATTCATCGTGACATAAAACCCGACAACATTATGTTGCATATCTCAGAAGATTCTGTTCAATTCAAATTCATTGATTTTGGATTGTCTACCTTTTACATAGATGGAACTACGAACCAACATGTACCAAGAAATATTATACCATCTACCGAACTAACCGGTTCACCACTCTATGTTTCTTTGAATACACATCAAGGTATCAAACCATCTCGTAGGGATGATTGTATACAATTGGGATATGTATATTTGTATATGAGTTTAGGGGGTCATCTTCCATGGGAAGGAATTTCTATAAATACAAATGTGGTATCCGTAGCAGAGCAAAGGATACTGGAATCATCCTCTATAGAACATCCCATCAACCAAGAACGTGCACAATTAAAACAAAATTATGTATCACAAGATCCATTATGGACGTCCTATATGCAACGATGTATGGAGTTGAAATATGATGAAACTCCGGATTATATCTTCTAAAAATGGGTATAAAGATAATTGGCCAAATAGGTTATATTGGTACTACAAACCAGTTTATTCAATCACCCCCCGCTCACATTTTAACATACAAATGTCAAACGATAACAACGATAGTAAACTTACAGAGGCAAATGATTCAAGTGTTCCTCTAGCTCCTTCGGATTATACAGTGATTATTGAACGCTTGACAGGTACGGTCAAGTGGTTTAATAATAAGGCAGGTTTTGGATTTATTACTGTATGTGAACCAGGAGATTATTATGAAAAAGACATTTTTGTACATTATTCATCCATTCGTGTTTCCAATTCTCAATACAAGTATTTGGTACAAGGTGAATACATTGATTTTACATTGGTCAAAGCGAACAATGGCCATGAATTTCAGGCCATGGATGTGAGTGGGGTGAAAGGAGGACCCATTATGTGTGAAAGTCGTCGTATTGCGGCACCTCCATTAAATGGATATTCACAAAATGGTCCACCATCTCAACCACATAAACAAAGAGTGGACAACCGACCTCCTAGAAAAACCGAAAATACCCCCCGAACAAAAAACCCACCAGTGGTTGACAAAAACAATGGTGAAGATATGTTGGGATATGCAACTGTGACAAAGAAACGTCGCCCTCCTCCACGTGTCAACAATTAACCATCTACTGAGGACTACGTTGGAGTCCTTTGGAATATGTAACAATATACAATAAGAATATAAGAATAAAAAAATGCCCAACTGGTTAGTTAAAGATGAAGCTCCTTATAGTCAAACAATTGGTAGTGATGATTGGGCAGGAAAACAATCACAAGTACCATTGAGTCCCGCTTTGGTAAATCCGATAACAGCAATACCCCATTCCACAAATGTTCCGAATATGTCATCTATTTCAACCATGACGTCTGTTCCAACTATGACAACTTCTGTAGGTAAATTTACTGTATCTCCTTTAGCTACTTCTGCACCCATTCAAATGTCCCCAACTCCATTTATGACATCAATTACCTCATCCGCGGGAGTATATACACCCGCACCTTTAGGTGCACAAAATCCTGCAACGGTTCGTCCGTTACCAACGTCTGGACATAGAGAAGCAACGCAATATACACCGGGTGTATCTACAACAAAGCCGGTTCCGATAAATCACACTGAAATGCCCATAATGTCAAACACGGTCAAACCGGTAAGTGAACATTTTACAAATACAAAATTAACTTCTGTTCCGATTAAAGCTGCTTATACCGTTAACATTCCTACAAAATTAAAAAAAGATACGATTAAAACACACGTGACTCCTATGACTACTATGACTACTCATCCTGTTGCGTTTGTAACACAATCACCTACATTATCTAGTACACCTTACTAACTTTCTAATTATTTTATATTATCTTATTCTATAAGATAATGTACAAAATCGTGATTCCAATTTATGCGGCAATTCTGTTTTTTATTTTATCACCGGGAGTTTTACTTAGTCTTCCACCGGGCGGTAGTAGAATGACAGTCGCTCTAGTTCATTCCTTGGTATTTTTTACATTGTTCTATTTCACACATCATTATGTGTATCAATTAGTAACACATTTTCCTCGTCATATGGAAGGAATGACCCCAACAAAGGCATCTACCAAAACTACGAAACATACCTAACTCAGAAGATAACTTTGTAACCTTCTGAGTTAGTCAATTCCTAAAAAATCTCCCATAATTTCCTGAGGATAATCCATATCTTCTAATATTTTTCCAGCTCCTTCAATGATGGAAATACCGGGTTGAATACAATAGGTATATTTCATACTTTTTGTATTCGTGTTTATCAATACATTCATTTTGAAATTTGCCACATTTTGTTTTTTCTTACATTCTTTGTTTGTATTAGACCCTAATGTGGACGTTCGTAGAACGGTAGCATTAGGGGATGATGCCGTGGTTGGCGAAGCCAGAGTAGTGGAGGCATCATCGGTATCATCATCTTTATCCTCAAATTTCTTACATACACCAACATAGTGAGTTGTTAACATAAAATTCACATTTTTACGTTTGGATAAATATTTCAAAAAGGCAAACGCTGCCTTGGAGGCTTCTTTCGGATTGGTTCCGGAATACAATTCATCAAATATACAAAAATGATGACCGAAATCGGCAACGGACACTGCATCAATAATATCTTTACATCGTCTAGCTTCAGCTTGAAACAAACTGTCACGTTCAGAGGTATCAGGTATATTCAAATAAGAATGAAAATGTGTATATGGTTTTGGTAAGATACTACCTTCGGAATAATAACCACAACCAAATTGTTGTGAAAAAATCAAATTAATCGCTGTAGTTTTTAGTAAAGTCGTTTTACCCGATGCATTCGGTCCGGTAATAATCATATTTTTGTTCATAGAAACCGTATTTCTTACGATGTTGTTTTCACTCAACAAACTCGGATAATATTGATTACAAAATTTGGTACTCTTTTTCTTGGATTTTTTCAATGATATCATTGAAACATTCTTTGCCAAAATATGTTGTGAAATACCACGTAAATTATCCATATATCCTTCAAAACCAATCGCATACTGTATAGCGTTGCGTAAATCTTCACGACTATGAATCTGATAGTAACATTTCAACATATACCCCAATTCACCTAATTTTTGAATATTACAACCAAAATCCGAAACACATTGCAATTGTACACGTAAATCGCGCAGACATTGGGCACGTTGACGAACTTCTTGGCAAAATTCGGAATAACTTGCTTTGGAACTGTGCATGTCTACAAATGTATCCATAGATTTGCATGAATAGGTACAAAAGGAACATAAATCACCAATATCATTGTTCATTTGTCGGGTATTTTCATAAAAATGACGACATGTGACAATGTTCTGATAAATTTGCATCACATACAATCCTAACATGGCAAATAAGTATAGGATTTTTTCAGGGGAAAAGGATTGAATACTCATAATGGCTTTGCCAATAAAATGATTTTTCGCCAAACGTTTGAGAACATCTATGTACACTTCAAATGTCAAAGATACACCCTGAATTTTCAATATAATAAAGGGCAAAATTAAAAACAAAATGGGTATGAATAGCGACATTACCGGCGACATTAAATTTCCTACGGATAATAATTGCAAAAACCCAGACGACTCATTCAAAAATTTCAGACAATTCCATTCCATAAAATTGTATTTTTCTAAAAAATCCTGATGATGTATGTCTTTCCAAATCGTCGTTAATCGTTGACACATTTCGGGACGCATATTTTTATGGGGTAAAACTACATCATTGAGATGTGGAATGTCGGTAATAATTTGTTGTGTATCGCGTAAATAACCCTTGTTCGTGGTAAATTGTTGACTCCATTCCGGTATCATTTGTTTTCCAAAGACATGTGTAGGTTGAAACAGATTTTCATACATGGATACCGATGGTGAAACCACCAATTCCAAATCTTGTACGATGGTCGGTGGTAATGGTCGCAAGTGTTCATATGGAACATAGGTAATAGGTAAACGAAAAGGTGAATGAGGTATCATAGAACTATCTAAAATATCTGGTTTGTTCGTGACATTATCATCACATACATTCACTATTGGATTTTTAGATAATATAGGTACCACAAATGATGTAATAGAAGATAACCACATCTAAATCACAATATAGTATTTTCACCGAGATTGTTTAAATCCATTGTAACGCAAAAAAACCTACATAAATACTTAAGCAATATACATTCATAGAAAAATGGGGAAAAAAAAGTCTAAAAAAAACAACGGTCCTGACGAGATTGATCGCGCATTGGCAGAATTACCTCCTCTTCCACCCGAATTAATGGTTGCACCAACACAAGTATTGGCACCATTGAAACCCACTGCGGAAGAATTACGTCGTCCGTTTGTTTCCGTATTGTGTGTTACATTCAATCGTCGTCCATTCATTCCTACTTTTTTGGAAATGGTACGTAATCAAGATTATCCACAATCACGTATAGAAATCATTATGGTAGATGACGGTACTGACCCAGTAAAGGATATCATTGATGCCGCCAAAATGCCCAACGTTCGCTATGTACGTGTTGAAAACAAAATGACCTTGGGAACCAAACGAAATTATGCGAATTCATTGGTGGACAAACGTGCCAAATATATTATTCCTATGGATGATGACGATGTAATGATGCGTGAACGTATTTCACATTCCGTGGATACTTTGGAACGGAATCCAGGGGCATTATGTGCAGGTTCGTCGGAAATGTTTTTGTATTTTAAACATATCAAAAAATTGTACAAATTTGGTCCTTATATGGTATCACCTGATACCAAAACGGCACATGACAAAACGTATGGACATAGAAATTGTATAGGAGCCAAATTAGACGATTATATTCCTATACCTACTCAACATGCCACCAATGGTACCTTTGCCTATCGTCGTGAATTGTTAAACATTACTCAATACGATACTTCGGCCTGTTTAGCCGAAGAAAAGAAATTTTTGAAAGAATATACCATTCCTATGGTACAATTGAATCCGTTCAAATGTATTTTATGTATGTCACATGAGCATAATACCTTTGATAAGCGTAAATTGTTAGAAAACATGAATCCCATGTTTGTGAGCGAATCTACACGTGATGTGGATTGTTTTTTCCGTTCACCCCAAGATGCACATATCAAACGATTTTTCTTGGAAGAAGTAGACAAATTGTTGGAAAATTATGAAGCTGGATTACCTAAAATGAAACCTGATGTGCTGAAACAAATCAAAGAAATTGAAGCAGACCGTGACAGAATGATACGTGAACAACAACAACAACAACAGCAACAACAGCAGCAACAACAGCAACAGCCGGTGATAATGATACAACAACCTGGACAACCTCCTCAACATTTGTCTTTAGAAGAAGTCGTTGGATTGATGCGTCAACAACAATCACATATTGATTATTTGACAAAACAGACCAATGACTTGGAAAACATTGCGTTTCAATATCGCAAAAAAATGATGGATGCGATGCTTGATACGATTACTATCCCAAATTCCGCATTTTCGGATGACAATCAATTTACACGTATAGAAATAGAAATCTAATAAAGGAACCTACGGTTCCTTTAAAACCTCCCTTTCGTAAAAGGTTAATTAGTTGTATAAGACCCCAATGTGGACGTTCGTAGAACGGTAGCATTGGGGGATGATGCCGTGAACGTAGTGGAGGCATCGGATCTTATACAACCAATTTGATATTTTTACCTAGAATATAGGTTTTACTGGGTTAGTTTCGCCTATGGCGAAACTAGACGTAGGTTCCAATATAATACTTGGATATCATATACAAGTACAGGCAAGTAATATGAACATAAAACGTCTTGTTAATTCACCAACTGGACGTATTATCATATCTGTCGTGTTAGGTATTGGATTGGCTTCCTTGTTTTTCAAAGTATGTAA
>Ga0209777_10005902_pt1 | contig 13950 bp, 15 predicted proteins | sample FrelakmetHBP12HB_FD_187147 | JGI IMG/M metagenome (GOLD analysis project Ga0209777, IMG submission 187147) | Freshwater lake sediment microbial communities from the University of Notre Dame, USA, for methane emissions studies -HBP12 HB (SPAdes)... | ecosystem: Environmental > Aquatic >...
GACCTCTACCCGGCCTACCACTGTTGCGTTGTACTCGGCCGCCATGCTGCCCTCCGTTGAACCGCCGGTGCCCGGACACGGGATCGCGCTCGACGATGGCAGGATACGCGGTGGGACGGCCGCCTTCCAGAGAAAGGTCGCAGGGCGGTCCACGGGACGGACCGCGAGCGGCGGATCGGCTGTGCCGACGTTCAGCCTATTGCGCACCGTCCAGGGCAGGCGGCAGGTCGAGACCTAGCTGGTGCTGCAGCGCCGCTCGGACGCCGCCCCGAACCTCAGGGCTCGAAACATATTGAACCTCGCCCGCGATCTGGAAAGCGGCCACCCTCGACAGGTCGATCGTCCGGATCTGGTGGCACAGGATGACGGCGTCCTTCGTCTGGCCGGCATGTCCGCGCGGGATCGGGACCTCTCCCGGGTACTTCGCCTCGCGCGCCGAGATCGGACACAAGGCGGCCATGCCGGACCGGTGGAAGGCCTCATATGAAACCACCAGGGCGCGGCGCGTACCTTCCTGCTCGTGGCCACTGGCGGGATCGAAATCGACCAGGACGATGGCCCAACGCAGCCTGCCTGGAATCACCTGGGCCAGGCCTCCGCGTCACGGAGGTCTTGCGCGATCGCGCCCATCTCTTCCTTGAACGAGTGGTCGCCGGCCGCCTCTTCCCAGGCCGACGCCTCTTCTCGGGCCCGAACCTCGAGATAGAAGCGCTCGACCGCCAGCTCGACGACTTCGTCCTGGCTCCGCGCCAACCCCGGCAGATCGGCCAGCTCTCGAACGCGGTGGAGCGTGGTCGGGCTCAGGTTGTAGGTTCGCTTGGTCCGGGCTGCCATGGCCGCAGCGTGTGAGTCCTGATATGACGTGTCAATGCGACGTCCACCTGATGGGCCCGAGCAGTGCCCGGCCGCCGTCGGCAAGCTTCGGGCGCGCCCGCGCCCGCCACGGGACGGTCGAATGGCCGGGCGATCTCGATCTGGCGCCGGAGACCCTCATCTGGCACGGCCCGCCTCCGGCGACCCAGCTCCGCGACGCCGTGTGCGACACTGCCTCGAGTAGCCGAGAGACGTCAGACGTCGCTGGGCCACATTGGGAGGTGCGGTGGAATCGCACGGGAAGGGCGCCGAGCGACTCGTCTTCGAGCGACTCCGCGCCGCGCTCCCGTCCCCCGGGTACGGCCTCTACGCCAACGCCGAGTGGCTGGGTCCGATGCGCGAGGGCGGGCCGGCCAGGGACGGCGAAGCGGACCTCGTCGTAATCCACGAGGAGATGGGGATCCTCGTCCTCGAGGTGAAGTCGGGCGCCCCGTCGCGCGACAGCCAAGGACACTGGTGGATCGGCAGGCACGAGCTCAGCCGCGACCCGTTCAAGCAGGCGAGCGAGGGCAAGCATCAGCTCGTCCGCAAGCTCGAGGAGCTGCCCGACTGGCCGCCGCGAACCGAGCCGCGGGCCAGTCACGCGATCGCTCTACCAGACGTTGACCTAGCGAGTTTGCCGCGCGGCCACGTCCTCCTCGGCCCCGACGCTCCGCGCGAGCTGGTCCTCGATGCCGAGGCTCTGGAGACGCCCGAGAAGATCCGCCGCTGGGTCGAAGGCGCTTACGCGTACTGGCTCGGCGACGGGACGAAGGGCTACCCGCTCGGGGCCCTCGGCGTCCACCTTCTGGACGAGATGCTCGCCCCGACCTGGTCGCTGCACCGCCTCGTCCGCGGTCGCATCGACGACGACCGCGCCGAGCTGCTGGCCGCGAGCGCCGAACAGGAACTCATCCTCAACCGCACGCGAAGGCTCCGCCGCCTGGAGATCATCGGGCCCGCGGGCAGCGGGAAGTCGATACTGGCTGCCGAGAAGGCCCGCCGGTTGGCGCGGGAAGGCTATCGGACGCTCTTCGTCTGCTTCAACCAGCGCCTCGCGACGCGCCTGATCCACGAGCTCGAGGATGCCCCTGGCCCGGCGAGGCTCGAAGTGACGACCTTTCACCGGCTCTGCGAGCGTTTGGGCACCGAGGCGCGTGTCCTCCCGACCCGCCCAATGCCAATTCCGCAGGGCTGGTGGGACGGGACGCTGCCCGCAGCCCTCGAGGCGGCGATCGATGCGCTCCCGGCCGCTCGCTACGACGCGGTCATCGTCGACGAGGGCCAGGACTTCGAGGCCCGCTGGTTCGAGCTGCTGGGGCGCCTGCTCGCCGGCCCCGACGCCGTCTTCTGGGTCTTCCACGATCCCGGCCAGACCCTCATCCGGACCGATGTGGTCGCCGGGCTCGGCCTCGAATGCCACGAGCTATTCGAGAACCACCGCAACCCGGGCTCGATCGCGCAGCTCGCCGCCCGCTTCTACCACGGCGGCGAGGGGACGATCGCACGACCGACGGCCGAAAGGCGATACGCGGTCGTGGGGGCCGAACCCGGGGCCGCCACGCTCGAGGCACTGCGCAAGACCCTCCACCGCCTGGTCGAGGACGAGCACGTCCCGCCGTTCCGCATCGCCGTGCTGTCGGGCGCCGCGGCCACCGCCAGCGAGGTCTGGCGCCGGCGGCACTTCGGCAACGCTTACCTGGAGAACGCCGCGATCCACGACGACGGCACGTCCAAGGGTCTGGCGCCCGAGGACGTCCCCGACGAACCGGACGAGGTCCTGTTCGAGACGATCCGCCGCTTCAAGGGAATGGAGCGAGAGGTCGTGGTTCTCGTCGAGCTACCGGCCGAGCGCGACCGCCTCGACGAGCTCCTCTACGTCGGGCTGACCCGGGCCACGACCGAACTGGTCGTCATCGCGCCGCCGGAACTCGCCCGCCGGCTGGAGTGATTCGCGGCCCTCTCTTGCGCAAGCCGGGGAGTAGAAGACCCGCAGGCGGGCAGGGCCATGCTCGTGCCCGCGGTCATCGCCTCGTGTAGGTCTAGTTCGCCCTCCCGCTCCTGGGCCGCGGGCTGCCGGTCCCGCCGCCGACCAGCCTGCCGAACTGCGGGCCGAACTCGGCATCCGCGGCGAGCCCGTCGAAGTCGGGGTCGGCCAGGGCCATCCCTCGCCGTCCCGGCTCGGCCACGACGGCGAGGCCCAGTTCCTCGAGCGCTTCCGCGAAGCGACGTTCCCTGGCCAGGACGCAGGCCCGGTCGTAGCGGATGGCGGGGTCACCGGGCGCGAGTTCGAGGGCCCGGTCGTAGTCGGCCCAGGACTCCTCGCGCCGCCCCAGCTTTGACAAGGCTAGGGCCCGGTTGAGCCGCAGGCGCGACTCGAGCCCCGCGTCGGCGGGGGCAACGTCGAGGGCGCGGTCGCTCTCTGCGAGGGACTCCTCGTATCGACCGGCCCGCGCCAGGAGCCAGGCCCGGTTGCCCCGCGCCTGGCAGAGCAGGCCGAGGTCCGGCGGGCGCAGGGCGATCGCCCTCTCGACATCCAGCAGGGCTTCGGGCAGGCGTTCGAGCTTGACCAGCGTGCTCGAACGAACCACCAGCGCCGAGGCCAGGAAACAGCTTGAGCCGTCCACCATGGTGGAGATGTAGGGCAGGGCGTCCTCGTATCGGCCCGCGGCGAGGTGGAGCTCGGCCAGGAGCTTGGGGTCGAGCTCCTCTTCCTCGGTGATGGCGGTGTCGGTCTTCGGGGTGGTCATTGGCGTTCCCCTCTCGTGGGTGCCGGGGCAGGTCCCCGGGTGATGGTCGATCTCACGGCAGCAGGAGATGCCCAGTTCATCTGACATCCCCAGTGGCTAGTGGCGGCGATGATGGCTCTCCAGCCACCCCTTCTCCGCGTTGGGGTTGTAGAGATGCTTGCGGCGCTCCGCCAGTTCGTGTCTTTCCATCAGGGAGCCAATGATCCATAGGATCACTCCCACAACGAACAGTCCACACACGAGTTCCTCGACTTCCTATCGCACCTGGCGGGAGCACCGTGCCGGGTCGAGAGGAACCGGTCGGTTGCTGCGTGGTCATCGAGCCAGGGCTCTCGCACGCTCTTGATAGGTGACGCCTTCGCGACGTCAAGGCAATTCTAGTCTTCCTGGAGCTCCTTCGCCACGATTCCGTGGTCCGGTTCAGGATGCCCCTTCCCTGTGACAGCTGTGTGGCACGGCGCTCGATCCGCTGTTGGCCACCGGGTCGCCGGGCGATCCTATTCCAGAGCCGATTTGGGGGAACCAGGGCCGGCTCGTGACAGCTGAGCTGTCACAGCCTCGGTCCACGCTCTGGGTCGAAGGGGGAAGGGGACCTAAGGTGGATGACCAGCTCATCCGGCGGATCGTCCGCGAGGATCTCGCGTCGGTTCGTCCGGTTATCACGCATTCCCGCGACGGGCTCGTGCTGATCGCGCTGCAGTGGAACGTCGACCGGCCGCCGGCTTACGACACGGCGGTGAAGGCGGCAGCCCGCGGCGGCCTCGAGATCCGTGAGCTCGGCGGCGGGGCCGTGCCGACGGTCGAGGCCGTCACCGCGACCAACCCGGTCGTCATGTTCGCCGGCGACACGATCGTCGGCGGCAAGCAGAACCGGATCATCAACGTCTCGGTCTGGCTCCCGGCAGCGAAGGCGACGCCGATCCCGGTCTCGTGTCTCGAGGCCGGACGCTGGAACGCCGGCTACCGGTTCGAGACGGGACGCAAGGTCGACTACGCATTCCGGGCCGCGGTGAATGAGCAGGTGTACAAGCGCAACCGGGCCGAGCGGGCCGCCGAGGCCGAGGGGCCGGCATCCCATGGTTCCCGACGGCGTCCGAGCTATGCCGCCGACCAGGGCGCGATCTGGGACGAGATCGCAGCCAGGCAGGCGCGGGCGTCGGTGCATTCGCCGACGGCTGCGCTTCACGACGTCTACGAGCGCGAGGCGATCGACGTGGCCTCGTTCGTCGGGGCGTTCCCCTGCCCCGCCGGGGCAACCGGCGTCGCCGTGGGGATCGGCGGACACCTCGTGGCGTTGGAGTTGTTCGACTCCTCCACCACACTCGGCGAGCAGTGGCCGCGCCTGGTCGAGGGGGCCGCCTCGGCCTACGTCGATCACCGCCGGACCGTCGCCGCGGGGCTTGAGCCGGCGCCGCGTCATTGCTATCCCGACGAGGGTGCCCTGGAGCGCATGCTCGCCAGGGCGAAGGGCGCGCTCGACGATGCCGTCGTCGGCGCGTCGGTCGGCGAAGGGCTGGACATTCGGCTGCAAGGCGAGAAAGTCCGCGGGGCTTCGTTGGTCGTCTCCGACCATCCGGTCCACGTGGAGCTCTTCCGCGTCGAAGCGTGACAGCGAGGCCGGAGATGACATCGAGCCGCTCTGCGAGGACTAACCTTGGCGACCATGGGAGACAAACCAGCGACTGAGTCCGGCCGCGACTGGCTCACCGCCGAACAGCGGGCAGCGGTCGAATGGGGCGAGGGGCCGCTCATGGTCCTTGCCGGTGCCGGCACGGGCAAGACGACCGTGGTCGTCGAGCGCGTCCGATACCTGCTCGAACGGGACCCTGGTCTCGCCCCGGAGAACGTCCTCGTCCTGACGTACAACGTCCGGGCGGCCGCCGAACTGGCCCACCGCCTGGAGCGGGCGATCGGCCTGGAGCGCGCCGCCCGCCTGTGGGTCCACAACTTCCACAGCTTCGGCAACCGCCTCCTGGCCACGCACAGCGCCGAGCTCGGCCTGGCCGACGGCGGCGGCGTCCTCGACGGGGTCGCCCAGCAGCTGCTCCTGTTCGAACTGCGCCCGCAGATGGCCGGCTTCGTGTACCACGATCTCTCGCTCAACCCGGGCCCCGTCCTGCACGGCTTTGCGGACGTGATCGGCCGGGCCAAGGACGAGCTCGTGACGCCCGCCGAGTACGCGGCCTACGTGGACGGCAAACGCGAAGCCTTCGAGGCGCAGTTCGGCGACCTGGAGTCGGCGGTCGAGGCCATCCGCGCCCGTCGCGCCGGCAACGAGCTCGGGCCGATCAAGGAGGTCCGAGGGGAGCTTCGCCATTCGATCGAGGCCGGTCAGAAGAGGGCCGACCGGGTCGCCCGACGGGAGGCCTCCGGCGTCGGCCAGGCGGTAGGCTGGAACCACCTCACACCCGACCGGCAGGAGGCGGCCACCGCGCTCAAGGAGACGTACCTGCGCGACGCCGCGGCGTTCGAGGTTCTCCGCCTAACCGAGGAGGCGCAGGTGTACGCCCTCTACCAGCTGACGCTCCACCAACGCGGCCTCGTCGACTTCGGCGAGCAGCAACTCCGCGCCATCGAGCTCCTGAGCGAGCGGCCGAACCTGCTTCTCCGCTACCAGCGCCAGTTCCGCCACGTCCTCGTCGATGAGTTCCAGGACGCGAACATGGCCCAGATCCTGCTCCTCGAGCTCGTGGGCCGCGGGCCCGACAAGCCCGACAACGTCGTCGTGGTCGGCGACGACGACCAGTCGATTTACCGCTTCCGGGGCGCCAGCTACGCCGCGTTCCGCCAGTTCGAGGACCGCTTCTCCGAACCCCCCGCCTGGGCGCCCGAGCGCGGTCGCGGGGAGGTCCGCTCCCTGCCGCTCCTGGAGAACCGTCGATCCAGCGCGAACATCCTTGCGGCGGCGAACGCCCTGATCGAGCACAACGAGGTCCGCCTCAAGACCGGTCAGCCGCTCCGGCCGATCCGCGACGCGGGCGCCCCGGTCGAACTCGTCTATGCCCGCGACGAGGCCGACGAAGCCGACGTCATCGTCGAGCGCCTCCGCTCCGCGTTCGAGGCCCTGCCGGCGCGCCTGCCGAACCGCGACGGCACCGAGCGGCCCAAGCGCTGGAGCGACCTCGCCGTCCTGTACCGGCGCCACCGGCACCGCGAGGCGATCGCCGAGCACCTCCGGCGGGCCGACATCCCTTACAGCGTCGTCGGCGGAATGGGGCTCTTCTTGCAACCCGAGATCCGCGACCTCGAGGCGGCCCTCCGCGTGTGCGCCAATCCGGCCGACTCGGTGGCCTTCACACGGCTGCTGACGGCCGGACCCTGGCGCCTGGATGCCCCCGAGATCCTGCGGCTCACCCGCGATGCGGCCTGGGACGGCCGGCCGGTGTTCGAGGTCGCGGCTGCCGTCCGCCGGGCCGGCGAGGTGACCGCCGATGCCACGGCCGCGCCGGAGCATGCCCGCCGCGAACCGCCTCAGCCGGCCCTCCGGGCGAAGCTCGGGCTGCTGTTCGGCTGCATCGAGGATCTCGTACCGCGCGGCACCCGCGACGGCCCGTTCACGATCCTGCAGGAGTACCTCGTCCGGACCAAGCTCCTCGCCGACCTCCTCGCGCTCGAGACGCCCGAGGCCCAGCGGACGCTCCTGGCGGTCGCGAGGCTCATGCGCTTCACGGCCGACTGGGGGCGCGAGCATCCGACCCGGAGCCTGCTCGACTTCGTCGCCTACCTCGACCTGTTCGAGGAGGCAGGCGGCGACCTGGATGCGGACCGGGCCCGCGACGTCGAGACCGACGGCGTCCAGCTCATGACCGTCTACCAGGCCAAGGGCCTCGAGTACGAGGCCGTCGTCGTGCCGCGCCTGGTCGAGGGCCAGTTCCCCGACACCCGCGAAGAGAACCTGCTCATTCCGATCGAGCTGTTGCGACAGCGCCCGCCCGACGAGTTCGCGATCGCGGAAGAGCGCCGCCTCTGCTTCGTCGCGATGACCAGGGCGCGCAGCCGACTGTTGCTCACCTCGATCGATTCGCCGGGAGCGAAGGCCCAGCCGAGCCGGTTCGCCGGCGAAATAGCCGACGAGGCGGGCGTGCTCGTCGAACGGCACGACGGCTCGCCCGGACCCGCGCCGAACGAGGAGGACGAGGAAGCTCTCACCGCCACCGACGTCGCCGTCGCGACCACGGCGTCGTTCGAGCGGCTGATGCCCGTGCCGGAGGCGTTCGAGCGCCGCTACGCGCTGCGGCGCCGGGCGGTCGAGCTCATTGGCGCCCTGGAGGCAACCGGCGGTGCCGATCCGCAGGCCGCCGCCGCCCTCACCGACGAGCTGGTATCCGTCGCCCGCGACGCCGCCGGCCTTGCCGACGAGGCACGGCTGGCCGGTCTCGACCCGGTCACGCTGCGGGTCGTAAGCCGCCATTCGCCGGCCGGTTCGAGCCTCCTGGAGGTCGCCTCGCTGCCGCGGGCGTTCAACCACTCGCAGTTCCGCGCCTACACGGAATGCCCGCTCGTCTATGCGTTCGGCAACGTCTACCGCGTTCCGACGGAAGAGCGCAAGGGCTTCTTCGAGTTCGGCACAGCGATCCACGCGGCCTTCGAGACGTATACGATTGCCCGCCGCGAGGCCCGGGCGGCCGGGCTGCCCGACCCCGGCTTCGAGGCGCTGGAGGTCGGCTTCGCGAAGGTCTTCGAGCCGGCGGCCTTCCCCGACGCGCAGGCGGCCGAGCACTACCGCGAACGATCCGGGCCCACCCTGCGGCGGTTCTACGAACGCGAGCTCGTCTCGGCGAGCGAGGCGCTCCTCTTCGAGGCGCACTTCATCGTCGAGCTCGACCCGGGCGACGGAAGCGAGCCGATCCGCGTGGCCGGCCTCATCGACCGGATCGATCGGCGGCCCGACGGCTCGATCGAGGTCATCGACTACAAGACCGGCGGCAAGAAGAGCCAGCGCGACGTGGACGAGGACGAACAGCTCTCGATGTACGCCCTCGCCCTCCGCGAAGGCGCCATCCCGGACCCGGCAACCGGAGAGCCGCTGCCGGCGCCGTCGCGCTTGACCCTCTATTTCGCCGAGTACGACCTTGCACTATCGACCGCCCGCACGGACGAGCAGCTCGACGCGTTCCGGGCTCACGTCGTGGCGCTGGCCGGCCGCATCCGCTCGGGCGACTTCGCCGCCAATCCCGACTACCGCCGCTGCTCCTGGTGCGACTGGCGCCGCATCTGCCCGAGCCGGTGGGGCGAGGCGTAGCGGGGGACCAACCCCCGTCCATCAGGAGGGCCCGCGGGAGCCACGGCCTCGGAACCAGCCAACTGACGTCCGCCGTCGAGTTCACCGGAGGATCGTGGGCAAGTCCTACCGGAGCGCCGACTATCAAATGGCAGAGTGCGACGGTAAGGGGCTCGACTTGAGTGTGGCATGGGGTTTGGCTGGCGAGGAAGGATTCGAACCTTCAATCCCCTGATCCAGAGTCAACGGGAGCCCACCGACGTGCTATCCCGAGTGGCACATAGACCGAAAAGCGTCCAGTTAGGGGATGGAAACACGAGGCCCCCGACGCAGCCGCTCGACTCGCCGATCTAATGCCGTTGCCGACGGTCAGAGGGTGGACGGGCCGGGGGTCGAGGCGAGACCACCAGCGGCCAAGGCGGTCGTGATGTCTGAGGTCACAGCAGCAGCGCCATCATGAGGCTGTCGATCGGTACGCCATCCTTGATGAAGGCCCGCAGCCGCACGCCCTCTGCTGCGAATCCCATCCGCTCGTACAGGTGAATCGCCCGCGCATTGTCGCTGAACACTTCCAGTTCGATGCGCGAGACGCCTTCCGTCCGGCGGGCCCACTCGATGGCCCGAGTCATCAGCGCCCGCCCGACTCCCCGGTCGCGCCAGTCCTTCGCGACGGACATCCCGAGCGTGACGTTGTGGGCGCTCGCCGCCCGGCTGCCGCCGGTCATGTCCAGCATGCCGACGATGCGCGTCCCATCGAGCGCCAGCAGCCAGAGGCCATTGGACAGGGTCTGATGCTGGCGGATCAGTTCCTGCTCCGACTCGACCGGGAATCTCAGCGCCTGCTCGTGCGAAAAGATCGACGATGACGTCGATCACGAAGACTGGCGATCGACGAGCCGACCTCGCTGGGTTGGGACAGTCGTAGGATGGCATGGGCAGAAACAGGGTAGCGGCGTCTGGAGAGAACCCGCATGGTTAGGCGTACGGCAACGGCCCCCCTGGATGGCCGCTCGACTGGCCGAACAGGATCGTCGGCAACTAGCGGGACGGCGCACTGGAAGTCACGCCCATTCACGATCCGCGCATGGTGGCCGACTCGACGGCGCCGTAGGCAGGAGGCGCGAACGCCGAGCTCTGCACTCCCAGCCACGCGCTGTATCGTTCCTTTCGGGAACGATCTACAAGGGAGGTCCATTCGTGATTCACGAGCTCGTCGAACAAGCGTCATTTGCACCCTTCACCGCCCCGGCTTCGAGCGAACGGATCGCCCAAGTGGCGGCGGCCCTGGAGCGCCACAACATCGAAGCCGTCGTGGTGGACACGGGGGCCGAGGCACGATCCCAAATCCTGGCGATGATCCCGGACGGCGCCGAAGTCCACTGGGGAAAGTCAAGGACGCTCGATGAGATAGGGCTCACGCCGGACCTGCTCGCTCCCGGCCAGTACGACGCCCTCCGGCCACGCTACTTGGGGATGGATCGGACCACGCAGGGGCGCGAGATCCGCAAGCTCGTCGCGGCGCCCGACGTGATGCTGGGCAGCGTGCAGGCGATCACCGACGACGGGGCGCTCGTCGTCGTCTCCTACGCGGGCAGCCAGATCGGGCCCTACGCCTCGGGAGCCGGGCGCGTGATCCTCGTTGTTGGCAGTCAGAAGATCGTGAGTGATCTCGACGAAGGGCTGCGCCGCGCCCGCGAACACGTCCAGCCCTACGAGGACGCCGACGTCCGCTCGCAGCTGGGGGTTCCAACCAAGCTCGCCAAGCTGCTCGTCGTCTTCCAGGAGCCACGACCCGGCCGGACGACCGTCGTTCTCGTGCGGGAGCCGGTGGGGATCTAATCGTCCCCTGTCAAGCCGTATTCGGCGACTTCGCCCCGGGGACGCCCACGGCGAGCGCAACGCTTCGGTCGCTACGTGGTCTCGTGTTGGTGCTGTCGCGAACGATGGGGGTTCGCGACCGAGGTAAGCGCTCGCCACGGTGTGTGCACAATCACGCCAGTACAGCCACGCACCAGAGGAGACCCAGATGATCGTCGCAACCACTCCATACCTGGCCGGCTACCGCGTAACCGAGGCCAAGGGCCAGGTCTTTGGCCTGGTCGTGCGGAGCCGCGGCTTGGCTGGCAACGTCGCGGCGGGATTGCGCTCGTTGTTCGGCGGCGAGATCCACGAGTACACCGAACTGCTCGAGAACACGCGACGCCAGGCCCTCGACCGAATGGTTCAGAACGCGACGCTGATGGGCGCCAACGCCATTCTCTCGATGCGTTTCGACTCCTCTGAGATCGGCAGGTCGATGTCCGAGATAGTGGCCTATGGGACGGCGGTCGTCGTGGTTGCGGACGCGAGCGCCGGCGGAACTGGTGGCGAGTAGCTCAGGGCGGCGTACGAGTCCCAGGGTTCCAGAAGCGACACGGGGTGGTGTACCCATCGGGAGGTCGACCTCGGTCGAGACGATCGGCCCGGGCTCGTAGAGAGCGAGCGTCTTGAGGGCCCAGTCTTGCTGGCAGGCGGTGCCGACGGCCTGGATAGATCCCGGCGTTCGAACAGCCGGACCGCAGGCGTAGCGGTCATGGCCACGCAGCGGGCGACCCGGGCCGAGTCCTCGACGGGCCGACGGGGTTCGTCCGACCATCCATCAACAAGCCATCGTGCGGTCGTAGGTCCTGCTCCACTCGCCCGAGCCGTTCCGGCCACCGCGTGGCGTTTGGACATCGATCGTGAGCCTGATCGCGCTCGACGGGACTTGCTCTGGTCAGGGACCGATACGCTGCCGTGCGGGAACACCGTGATGTGCAGATGCGGAACAGGAGGTTCTCATGCGACCGGTGATCGCGTCGGTCTTCGTGACGGTTGACGGCGTCTACCAAGATCCGGGTGGGGCCGACGAATTCGACCTCGGCGGGTGGAGCTTCCGGTGCGCCGGCCGCTCCGAGGACGCTATGAAGTACAACGCCGACCAGCTGTTCGCGAGCGACGCGCTCCTGCTCGGGAGGGTCACCTACGAAGGCTTCGCCAAGGCCTGGCCGTCCATGACCGACCCGATGGGCTATGCCGCGCGGATGAACAAGCTACCCAAGTATGTGGTCTCCTCAACCCTGGCGAGGGTCGAGCGGAACAACTCGACCATCATCAAGGGGAACCTCGCGTAAGAGGTGGCGAAGCTAAAGGAGAAGACCGGTTAGGACATCCTGGTCTTCGGCAGCGGGCAGCTCGTAAACAGTCTCCTGGAGCTGCGACTCCTCGATGAAATCCGCCTGTGGGTGCATCCGGTGATCCTTGGACGCGGCAAGCGCCTGTTCAGTGGGGGCAGTCCGGTCGGCCTGACCGTCGCTGACACGAGGGCGTTCGGTTCAGGCGTCGTCCTTCTCGCATACAGCTCCGCCGAAGCCGCTCGGCCCTGAGGCTAGTGGGCGCGCTCACCCCTCTAGCCTGCTCCGCACGCTGAGACGCACGGTGTTGGCCCGGCTCCCCTGGCCCCGGCCTTCCCGCACCATCGAATGCCATGAAAAGGAGGGCATGGACAGACCCTGAGCAGCTGGCGTGTGCGGCTCGCGGCCTGGTCGAAGCCATGTCGCAGCGAACGATCACGTCCCTTGCTGCCTTGCATATCGTGATGTTGCGGCTTCTGGGACCGCGGTCAGCATCAGAGAAAGGTTGGCATCGCCCCATGGCTCAGATCTCGATCCTCGGGCTCGACAACGTCTTGTTCGCCGTGGGCGACCTCGCGAGGGCCCGAGCCTTCTACGAAGATCGCCTCGGTCTGAAGGTCAAGTTTGCCGCCCCGGACCACGGCATCGTTGGCTACGCCTTGGGGAGCGAGGAGCCTGGCCTCGTCATTCGGCAAGAAGACCTGCCCGACTCCGGGCCGCGAACCACGCCCAAGGTGTGGCTCGAGGTGGCGGACGCCAAGGCGGCGGCCGAGACCTTGGCGGCCGTCGGCGTCTTGTCTCTCCACGACCCTTTTGAGATCCCCACTGGATGGACAGTCGAAGTCTCCGATCCGTGGGGCAACGTCGTCGGGCTGACCGACTACGTCAAGGCACCGGCGATGGCACGAGGCCCCGTTGCATCGTGAGCACCCGCGGTCTGGCGGGGTCCTGGGCTACTTGCGGCCACCGAAGGTCGCGGATAGCAGAGTGCGTCGGTAATCGCATCGGGGCAACACCGACACGACGCCGCGACAGTGCGGTAACCGCACGCTCCGGCGAGCCCTAGATACGAGCGGCCCAACGGCCCTTGCCCGGAACCACCCTGCCTGTGAGGCTGCCGCAAACGGGTCGTCCCCGACAAGGCAATGGAGGTGGGCCAGATGATGCCTGACCGTGATGAGGCCATGGCGCCGGCGCGGCAGGCTAAGGCGCGCTCGCTGCTTGGCCGAGCAGTGCTCGTCGCGAGCGGCTTGGGGTTCCCGCTCACTCAGGCCGTCATCGCCCGCTTCGGACGACGTGGGGCCGTCGCAGCAGAGGGCGTCGCGGTAGGACTGCTCGTCCGCGATTGCGCCATGGTCGCCGGCGGGGCACCGCGTCGACTCCGGCCGTTGCCGGCCGCTCTGCTGTTGCTCGAGCTTGTTGCCGCAGGCCTAGCGAGCATCGCCGGGCTGGCAGCGATCCGTCGTCCGCGCCAGAGTCTCGATCGGACACCGGCGGGCGTGATCGAAACCCTGCGGCGAGGAGCGGTGGGTCTCCTCTTTGGCCTGCACACATACCGGTTCTGGATCTACCTGCAGCCCGACCATGGCCGCCGGACTACCCCCGCCGGCGAGGTCCGAGGCGAGGAGCCGCGGTGATGGTCAGAAGTGCCGTCCGAGCAGCGGACACTCGGACTGCCAGGTACCTCGGAGCGGCGTTCCTCGCGCAGTTCGCCACAAGCCTGGTCGCCGGGATTCTGTCGGCGTCGATCCTTGCCGGCACCATCTCCGAGGTCCTGGTAAACATCTCAGAAAACGTCGCCCAGATGCGGGCCAGCATCGTCCTCCAACTGTTCACGAGCGTCGGGATCATCGTCCTGGCGTCGCTGTTCTACGTGGGTCGCGTCCGGGATCTGCTGTAAAAGCGTGACGGCCTGGGCTCCTCCGCTCCGATAGATTAGGCCACTTGCTGGGCGTCGGGAACCGAGCGAGCGGCG
>Ga0209777_10005903_pt1 | contig 13949 bp, 3 predicted proteins | sample FrelakmetHBP12HB_FD_187147 | JGI IMG/M metagenome (GOLD analysis project Ga0209777, IMG submission 187147) | Freshwater lake sediment microbial communities from the University of Notre Dame, USA, for methane emissions studies -HBP12 HB (SPAdes)... | ecosystem: Environmental > Aquatic >...
CCTTAGCTACACCTTTCTACGATGAGAAAACAGACGACCGGTTTTTCCCGCCTTTTTTCGCATTATACATAGCCTCATCTGCTTTCTTTAGAAGCTCCGCGACTACCGAGGCATGGTCCGGATAGGTGACTATACCAGAGCTTATGGTTATTCCTACCTCCTTGCCCTCCAGTTTCATCTTGTAACGTTCTACCTGAGCTCTGATCCTCTCCGCAATTTTAATGGCGCTTCTGCTATCGGTCCCAGGCGCGAGGAGCATGAATTCGTCCCCTCCCCACCTGGCTGCAACATCAGAGGCACGAGTGTTGACTTTAACGATCTTGGCCACTTCCTTCAAAAATCTATCTCCCACATGGTGGCCAAAGCGATCGTTTATGGCTTTAAGTCCATCCAGGTCAACCATTACGAGCGATAGCGGGGCTTTGCTTCTTTGGGCACGTATAAACTCGCGTTCTGTTTGGTCCATCAGGTATCGCCGATTGTAAAGGCCCGTCAAGCTGTCAGTGAAAGCAAGTTCCAAGGCATGCTCATATAGCTGAGCGTTTTCAATAGCCATACCTATCTGATTGGCAATAGTATCAAGCATCAATATCTCCCAATCGGGGAATTTGCGATACTTGCGGCTCCCCACACCCATTACCGCCCGAATCTTCTCTTTCGCCATTATCGGCACAGCAGCGAATGATTGGATGCCGTCTCCCATTTTTCTCATCCGCGAAAGCTTGGAATCAGCAGACACATCATCCGCCAGAATTGGCTTCCCCGATTTGGCTACCTGCCCTATGAATCCATCGCCAATACTTACTACCTCCACCTTCCGGATAAATTCTGGGGACATCCCTCGATGTGCCCTCAGCAGTAACTTACTTGTCTGTTCGTCTAACAAGAATATGCCACCCACTTCTACTCCCATCACCATCAGTACAGTATCCAGGACATTATCCAGCAGCTCTTCCAGATTCAATGTCCGGCTCACTGTAGCTCCGATATTGAACAGCGCCTCGAGTTGCTTCGTATAGCGTCTGACCTCCTCTTCAGCCTTTTTGCGCTCCGTAATGTCCCGCGCCACAGATATTACCGCGACGATTTTACCTTCCTGGGAGTACAGCGGAGCCCCGCTTACCTCGCCAAACTTCCTTGTCCCATCCTTGGCAATAAACTCATATTCTGTTGAAACGATTCGTTCACCAGAGAACACTTGCATGGCATCCCTAAATGCTCGTTCTAGTGATTCCGGCGCCAGGATATTCAACCCCTGAAATGGCTTGCCTACCAGCTCCTCTGGCTTGTATCCCAGGACCCTCTCCACTGAAGGTGACACCTGGAGTACCTTGAACTCAGGGTCGATGGAATATATGATGTCAGATATGCTCTCAAAGTGCAGACGATACTTTTCTTCGCTCTCCCTCAACGCCTCCTCCACCCTCTTCCTCTCTGTAATATCCTTAAGAGTTCCTAAAACCGACCGCTTTCCTTTGTAGCGGACAGATGCGACTCTATCCAAAACCCAGACCATCCCCGAGTCTTTCCTTATCAACCTGAACTCATAGGGAGAGCTGCTGTGACCCTTCAAAACCTCGATTGCCTTCGCTCTGACTGTCTCTCTATCATCCGGATGGACATAATCGAGAGAATGCGTCCCTACCAACTCATCGGATGTATAGCCTGATATCTCTTCGAACAGGCGATTGGCATACAGAAACTTTCCATCCTGCAATAAGTATATTCCCGTCGTAGCCGCCTCAAGCATGCCTCGCGCTAGCTCTTCAGAATCGCGCAACGCTTCTTCAGCCCGCTTGCGCTCCGAAATGTCCCTTATCACCGCGACTAATGTTTTGGGGTTACCTTGAGCATCTTTTATAACCGAAGCCGTAAAGTTGATGGGAATTTCCTCACCATCTTTGGTGATGGCGTTCATATCAATGGGCTTGGCGCTGCTTTTTTCTATAACCTTCTTTAAATATCCCTGCGCCTTCGCCCTATCCTTGGACTTGCTGTATGTTGGTAGCTTAAGAGCAGAGGTCCCCATGAGTTCATTAGCCTTGTAGCCGAGCAATTTTTCGAAGGCTTTGTTGACATAGATTATCTCCCCGCTCATATTAACCAACATAACGCCATCGGGCATTCCTTCGATAGTTGCTGCTGCTACAAGCTCGCCCTGCTTCAGAACTTCCTCTGCCCACTTGCTCTCGGACAGTGCCTGTTCCAACTCCGCTACTCGTGCTTGCAGATTACTCAGTTCTTTCATGAGCTGTTTTTCAGTCTTCCCTCTATATTTTCCCTCTGGTCCACCAGCCATGACTGCACCTGCCCCCAGTGAACGTCTGCCAAGAGAAGCTACCGTTCAGAGGCCGTAATCAAGCCCATACTACCAAAAATGCAAAGCTGAAGCAACGCCAAAGGTAATGTTTTCGATTGGTACTTTATACCCCCCGGATATCCCAATTTCGGGGGACATCAGCTCCCACCCGGCCAACAATTCCTGCACGAGTAATTATTGATACCATAGCAGGCCTCAGAAACCATGTCAAACGAAAAAGAAGAGCTTTGGCGAACGTTTTTCAGCCAACCAAGTCACCAAAACTACAACACGAACGCGAGCAGTGCTTTCTGAGGAAAGACTCGCGACGACACTTGATTGCGCACATCTCATTCTTTTCATTCCAAAATGATAGGGGCACTGCGCGCAACGCCCCTATCATTTGAATCTTAGCCTTCCGCATAATATGTGCTGCACTTCATCCGCTGCTTCTCTCAGTGGCACTAACAGGTATTTCCACACGCACCGTTGTCCCCTGACCGGGCTCGCTCTGTATCTCACAGGCCCCCTTCATGAGTTCCGCCCGCTTGCGTATACTGAACAGCCCGGTGCCCCGTTTCCTGGCCCTATCCAGGTAGGCCTGGTCGAATCCCTTGCCCCAATCCCTTACCTCAACTCTTACCCGCTCATCCTCCGAGTTGATTCTAACGCGGAGTTGCTTCGTGTTGGCATGTTTTCTAGCGTTGAAAACTGCCTCACGGATGATCCGATACAACCCGGTCTCGATATCCTTGGGAAGCCTTATAGCGTCAGCCTTGAAATCTATCTTCAACCCTGTTTCCTGCCCCAGACGCTTCAACTCATGCCGCAGCGTTGAAACGAGGCCGAGGTCACTCAATGTCGCCGGCTGAAGGCTATTGATAACCTCCCTGGATTCCTGGATAGCTTGCTTCACTTGAGCACTTGTCTTGGCCAGCAGTCGCTTGGTCTGCGCATCATCAGGTGCGGTCGCTTCCAGAGCCTGGAGGTACTGGAAGGCAGAAACCAGGGTCTGAGCCACACCATCGTGCACTTCCAGGCAAACGCGCTCCCTCTCCGTCTCCTGAGCATCGATGGTTTCTCTGATCAGTGCCCGCACCTCTTCATACAACATAGCGTTCTGCGTGCCGATTCCTATCTGGTTGCCCACCGCTCTGAGCAGGTCCATGTCGCCAGGACTGAACTTACGGTAAGCGCGGTTGCCTACAGCTATCAGGCCACTTAGCTGGCCCCTTACCGCAAAGGGAGCAACGGCAAACGATTGTATTTGCTCCTTTTCTTTAACCTCTGCCGTTATATTGAGCCCGGTTTCCTCAAATATCTTACGTAACGGGGTGCTTCCGCCCTTCCATTCCTTTATCTTCTCAATGTTATTTTCATTCAGTTTTATCGTCGCCAGCCTTGAAATAGTCTCGTCAGACAACCCTCTGCTTGTTCTCAACACAAGCTCCTTCTCTACCATGTCCAGCAGGTACACACAGCCCGCCTCCGCCTCCATAACCTCAATCACTTTATCCAGTGATGTACTCAATAACTCCTCCAACTCCAGGGTCTGGCTGGCTAGCTGTGCTACTGAATGGAGAGCCTCAACCTGTTTGGTATGCCTCAGCAGTTCGTCTTGGGCTCGCTCCCGCTCGGTAACATCGCGGTAATTGACGACTATTCCCTCCACTGCCGGGTTATCAAGAAGGTTCCTGCCTATTGCCTCAGCAACTAGCCACGAGCCGTCTTTGTGCTGAACTCGTACCTTCGCAGTCATTGTGCCTCCTGGATTTTGCATCATCTGCTCAAAGAGGCCCATCACCTGTGGCATATCGTCCGGGTGGATGAAGCTGAAGCTTGCCTTGCCAATTCCCTCTTCAAGCTTGTATCCAAGTATCCGTTCAACTGAAGGGCTTGCATAGGTTATGGCACCTTCTTTGTCTATGATCAACACCACTTCCGAAGCGTTTTCAGTAAGTGAGCGGAAGCGTTCCTCAGACTTTCTCAAATTCTCCAATGCAAGTTTGCTATCGGTTATATCCTCTATCATATCTATGGCGAACAGGAGTCTGCCGCCAAGACCCCGGACAGCGGAAAGCGTCACCCGGCCCCAGACTATCTGACCATCTTTTTTGATAAAGCGTTTCTCCACCTGATAATGGTCACGCTTCCCTGCAACCATCTCGCGGAATAGTTTTAAATCTAATTTCGCATCACCTGAATGCATATAATCTGTGAAAGCCATGCTGTGGAACTCCTCTACAGTGTAACCAAGCATCTCTTGCAGCGCTGGATTGATTTTGAACGGTTGTCCAACTATGCTCAGGAGACCCACGCCGATGGCCGCACGATCAAAGATTGCTCGGAATTGTGCCTCGCTTTCTCTCAGCGCCTCCTCAGCCTGTTTCCTCTCGGTTACGTCTCTGACATAGACCACCGTTGCGCTCCTGCCCTGGTACCTCATAGCGCCCATGCTAATCTCGATAGGCAACATTGATTCGTCTTTGCGCAATGCCACGACCGCATAATGGCTGGGTAAAGCCTCTCCCTTCCGCCTCTTCCGATTCTTATCCTGCAGCCATATGCGGTCGCCCGGGAGGAACAAATCCCGGGCAGCCATACCCAGCATTTCTTCTCTTTGATAGCCAAGCATCCCTGAAAGCGTATCGTTCACAAAGGCGATAACAGCCTTATTCCCTTCGACACGTTCCACTATCATAATCCCCTCGCCCGCCAGCCCTGCCGTGTCCACCAGGGCTCGGTACCTTTCCTCAGACTCTTTCAGCGCCTCTTCCGCCTTCTTGCGCTTAGTTATGTCACGTACATTGCCGGTAATCGCAATTGGCACATCATTGTCATCCCTTAGCACCGAGCTGGTATCACCCATCCAACGATAACCCGATTCCCTGTGTTTGACGCGATACTCAATAGTTGGGGGCCCTTCTTCATTTGCGGCAGCACGCTTCATTAGCTTATTGAAATGTTCCTTCATCCTTTCCGTATCATCAGGATGCATCACTGAGGTCGCTTTCTCAAAGCCAAGCGCGATCAACTCCTCAGGACTGTAACCCAGAGCTTTGATAGAAGATGGGCTCACATAATCGTACGTACTGGTCTTGAGATTTAGCTGATATATCACATCCACGGAATGCTCGAGAACACTGCGGAATTTTCTTTCACTCTCGCGCACCGCTTCTTCCGCCTGCTTGCGCTCTGTAATATCTCTAAAGATACCCATCAGATACGACTTGCCAGCTAGGGTTATCCGAGATGAATTGATATCAGCATAGAAAACGCTGCCGTCTTTCCCTTTCACTGGAATATCATGGGACACCGTACTCTTCCCCCTCACTTGCTTCTCAAACTGCTCCATGACGTGAGGCAAACGTTCCCCTGGGTGAATATCCTCAATCCCCAGAGTTTCAAGTTCTCCGAGACTAAAACCCAGCATTTGGCACATCATTTTATTGCCGGTATAGATTTGTCTGCTTCCTGAATCCACCAAAAGTATCCCGTCTGTCGCATTGTCGAAAATAGCCTTAAACTTGTGCTCGGACTCTTTGAGTGCCTCTTCCACCTTCCTTCGCTGCAACGCAATTGATGCCTCTCTTGCAAACGTTTGTATTACATCCATATTTTCTAATTCGGTTCCAGTGCGCGTGCAGATAACGGCGCTGCCGTACCATTTCCCCTCCCAGGTGAAACCGATAGCATAAACATTGCCTACATCCAGAAGCTTCTCAATCCCCTGGCAAACCGGCATGGGTATGGCGCCCGATGCGAGTTCATAGATACCACCATGTACCTTCCCCAGTTCTCCTAAAGTAGGGCTCCGCTTCCATTTTTCGCTTGCGGGGACATGCATGCCAATGAGATCGCGCCCCAGCATTCCAGTGAGCGCCTTCATTTTCTCACCGATTCCCAGCGCCTCAATCACGCAAATGGTGTCGGAGGCCTCATCAAACAAGTTCACCAGGACAACAGAACCTTCAGCAAACTCCAGGAGCCGTTCTGCTAAGAAGTGATGCATATCTGCATCAGGACGGAGTTCAACAAGCAACATGGCTGCCTTGGATAGTAAATCTAAGTCATGGGTGCGTCTTTTTTCCAGCTCCTCCAACTTCTTGCGCTCGGTGATATCCCGTTGAAAGGCGGCATACGCTATAATCTCACCGTTCCCGTACATTGGAAAGACTTTGAACTCGCAGACAAAGGTACTGCCATCCTTTCTCCTGTTTAAGACTGACTCGAGAAACGTTTTACCGGAAGAGACGGCTTGGTATATCGCATTCTGCATGCCTTCTGCATTCGGCTCGATGTTAAAGATGGCGGGAGACTGACCCACAAGTTCCTCCAGTGAGTATCCGAACATTCTCTGTGCTGCCTCGTTAGCATGGGTGATTTCATAATTCAGGTTGGTGACCATGACACCATCGCTTGCCTGATCGATGATGGTGCTGAGGAATTCCAGCCTCCGTTCCATCAGCTTGCGCTCCGTTATGTCTCTCAACACCGCGACAAATCCAAAGGGATTGCCTGAAATGTCTTTTAACAGACTCACATTCATCTCTGCTAGCAACCCGGAACCATCTGCCAGCATCACATTGTGTTCAATTATCCCTGATGAACCTTGTTCAAGGGTTTTCTGCCTCTCTATTACTGCCCTCCCCTGCTCTCCAGAGCCTACTAATTCAAAAGCGTTCTTACCAATGACCTCCTCTTTTGTACTGGCTCCGTACCTCTCAAGCCCCTTGGCATTTACATCAGTGATAAATCCTTCCAAATCAGTAACACAAACTCCGTCCTGTACTGAGTCGAAAATGAGTTGGAGTCTTTCGCGCGTCCTCCATAGCTCTTCCTCTGCTTTCTTGCGGTCGGTGATGTCCCTGAGGTTGCCCACTACAGCCACTGGATTATTTGCCTCATCGTATACCACCGAACGGCTATCGCTCACCCAGCGATACCCCAGCTCTTTGTGCTTGATGCGGTACTCAATACTTGAAGCTGTACCCCATTCCGAGGTGACCAGTTCGATAACATTTTCGTCTAACCTTCCCAGGTCATCAGGATGTGCCAGAGACCTTCCTTTTTCGACTGTAAAAACTACAAACTCTTCCGGACTATAGCCAAGTATCTTTTCTGTTGACGGGCTCACATAGTCATATCTACCGGTCTGCAAATTCAGTCGATATACCATATCCAGGGAATTATCTAGCACATTGCGGAATCTCTCCTCACTTTGGCGCAGCGCCTGTTCCGCCTTCTTGCGCTCGGTGATATCATTTATAAAACCCTCAATCGCCACAATTTCGTTACCGTGTTTAACAGGTTGTATATTGAAACTGTGGTACTCAATGCCACCGTCTTTTCTGAGACGGCTAAACTCACCTGCTATGGATTCCCCAGCCAATGCCCGTTTGACGAGCTCTCTTGACTGCTCCACTGCGTCTTTAGTTTGCGTAATTTCAAAAGGCTTACCAATAACCTCCTCAAGTGAAAAACCATGCATACGTTCCCATGCCGGATTTACGTACTGCCATAGCCCATCCTTCCCCACCCTATAATAGCCAAAAGGCGCATTTTCAAGTATCAATCGAAATCTTTCCTCAGAGTCTCTCAACGTCTCTTTCGCCTGCTGGCGCTTGGTGATGTCCTGGATAATAGCACTGAATCCGGTTAGTTCATTACCATCGACAATAGCAGTAGGGGTGGAATAGCACCAGACATTGTGTCCATCTTTGTGGATTACCCTGAACTCCAAATGAGGGGGTTCCCTTTCGCCTGCAAGCCCCTTCGCGAATATTTCCAGCACTTCGTTCTTATCGTCTGGGTGCAAAAAGTCGGCGAAGCTCCTGCCCAACAATTCCTCTTGTGAATAGCCAATCATCTTGCACAGTGCTTCATTGACAAGGACGAAATCTCCTCTCAAGTCCGTGGTGGCCACTCCAGCGCCTGCCGTCTCGATAAGACTTCGATACTTTGCTTCGCTGTCCTGCAACGCTTTCTCTACTCGCTTGCGCTCGGTGATGTCGTGGAATACACCGAATAGTTTCACAACCCGGCCGCTGGCATCCATGATGGGTCGCATGAAACCCATCATGTAAGCTGACCTTCCACTGGGCAAGGTTGCCAGAAAATCGTATTTGACCACTTTCCCCTCTTCGACAGCACGACGTGCATATTCCCGTAATTTCTCTGCTTGTTCGCGCGAATAGTAGGTCGCTTCCTCTTCTGGGGTCGGGGCGCCCAAAGAAGGGTCACGCTCAAAGAGTCCAAAAGTCTGATCGGACCAGCCAATCTTCTGCGTATCAATGTCAAATTCCCAGTAGCCGGTATATCCTAATACCATGGCGTCTTTCAATCGTTGCTCGCTCTGCCGGAGTGCCTCCTCCATCAGCTTGCGTGCTGTAATGTCGTGGATAATAGCACTGAATCCGATTAGTTCATTACCATCGACAATAGCAGTAGGGGTGGAGTAGCACCAGACATTGTGCCCATCTTTGTGGATTACTCTGAACTCTAAATGAAACTGTTCCCTTCCGCCTGCAAGCCCCTTCGCGAATATCTCCAGCACTTCGTTCTTATCATCCGGGTGCAAAAAGTCGGCGAAGCTCCTGCCCTGCAATTCCTCTTGGGAATAGCCAATCATTCTACAGAGTGCTTCATTGACAAGAGTCGACTCTCCTTTCAAGTCTATGGCTGTTACCCCAGCGCCCGCCGTCTCGATAAGACTTCGATACTTTGCTTCGCTGTCCCGCAACGCTTCCTCTACTCGCTTGCGCTCGGTAATGTCAACTACTGCACCCTCGATATAGCCTCTTTCAGGATATATCCTCGCCGAGTAGCTCATCCAGAACGGAGAGCCATCTCTACGTCTGATCTGCACTTCAAAATTCCTGACCTCACCTTCCTTCCGAATTTCCCTCAGCATCTGCTCACGAATATTAGGGTCAACGTAGTGTTCTGAGGTAACGAACTCAGCAAGACACTCCTCGCGGGTGTCATAACCAACCATCTTGGCAAGCAACTCGTTGCATTCCAACTGTTTGCCATCTGAAATCCTAGTTCTGAACAATCCCACCTGGGCATTGTTGAAAAGGTTACGATATTTTACCTCACTATCCTGCAGTGCCTGCTCCATCTGTTTGCGCTCTGTAATGTCGTGGATAATAGCACTGAATCCGGTCATCTCATCACCCTGGACAATAGGAGTCGGGCTGGAATAGCACCAGACACTGTGCCCATTCTTGTGAATTCCCCTAAACTCTAATACAGGGTGTTCTTTTTCACCCTCAAGCCCTTTTGCGAATATATCCAGTACATTCTCCTTATCATCCGGGTGCAAAAAGTCAGCGAAGTTCCTGCCTAACAACTCCTCTTGGGAATAGCCAATCATTCTACAGAGTGCTTCATTGACAAGGACAAGAGCTCCCGTCAAGTCTATGGCGGCCACTCCAGCGCCCGCCGTCTCAATAAGGCTTCGATATTTTGCTTCGCTGTTTGCAAGCGCTTCCTCCATCTGTTTGCGCTTGGTGACATCCCTCAATATCCCTGTCAGGCCAATTATCTTGCCTCGATCTTTTAAGGGTGCGGCACTAAAGTTAACCAGTACCTTATGTCCATCCTTGTGTTGGACAGGGACTTCATCCCTCACATTCTCACCTGCCAGAACCTGTCCCACCATTTCCCTTACTTTGGGAAAGGTTTCTATGCCTAGCAAAGAGGAAAAGTGCTTGCCTGAAAGCTCTTCTTGTCTATATCCGAATGTCTTAGCGAAGGACTCGTTTATAAAAGTGAATTTCCCCGAAGTGTCTACCTGGTACACTCCATCTAGAGAGGTTTCAACAATCGCTTTATATCTCTCCTCACTCTGCCTCAATGCCTCCTCAGCCTGCTTGCGCTCCATAATATCGTGAGCGATGGCTATGACCTCGACCTCATCACCTCGCCCTATGGGGCAAGTGGAAATCTCAACGTAAACATGGCCCCCATCTTTTCTAATCAATTCAAACTCATCAGGTCCGGCAGGTTTCCCAGACGCACTCAATTCCACTAACTGAGCAGCTTTGGGCAAATATTCAGGAGCAAAAAGAGGAATTTCAAGGTAACTTTTACCCTTGATTTCTTCCCAGGCATAGCCCGTGAGTCTCTCCCCTGCCCTGCTTCCATGCAGAATAGTACCTTTCAAATCGAAAATAAAAATACAGTCCGGGGCGCTCTGAAGACTAGTTGCTGATACTTTCTGTGAGTCATACGGCGTCTTCTCAGCCTTTTTCAGCGCGTCGAGGTCGCTGAATATTATCCCGAACCCCTTTCCTACCTTAAATGCCTCAGCTTTTATGTTTATGTCCAAGAGTCCCGAATGTATGACGATACTGTCTGCGAAGAAAGGCTTACCTTTTCTTATGGCATTCAAATATTTTTCATATCTTCCATTATTCTTACTATCGTGTTTCATATTGGGCGCACCGGTCGGAACATCCTCACCAATCACATTTTCCCCTAATATTAAGTGGAATATACTCCGCACTACCGGGTTCATTCCTACAATGTTAAGGTTTCTATCAAACAAGATGAAGGGATCTGAAGAAGCATCCGTAATATCGCTTGCTCTAGCTCCTCGACGTTTCAGTCGTTTAAAGAAAGGCAGGCGTAGTCTGCTTATCGCAGGTTTAGTTTTTATCGCCATCTCGCGCCTCCTCACCAGATTGGATAACACTTACCTGAAAAAGCCAGCGGCCACTCTCTCAGACCTTCCAATTGAGAGTGGCCGCATTACTGCAATAGGCTACATCTTGTCGACCATGCTCACGGTTGTTTCATAAACATAGTGCTCGGCTAAATTGCTCCGAATGAAAGACTTCGCTACACAGCAGGATATAAACTACGAACTACAGCGCTTTTTCAGGCTGATGATCGACAAGTCCAGCGCGCACAGCCTTAACAGCCGCCTGTGTTCTATCGGACACACCCATCTTCAACATGATAGTCTGCACGTGCTTTTTAGCGGTATCCTCGCTTATCGAGAGCTCCTGCCCGATCTCCTTATTGCTTCGTCCCAAAACCACCTGGCGAAGCACCTCATTTTCACGACGTGTTAGCTCATCCAGACTGGCAGATCCTGTGGGCTTGCTCTTGCTCTGGTCTCCGCTAGCATTGGCTAAACTCAACATGGCCTCGCGCAGCAGGCAGGTCTTGATCAGCATGCCGCCGCTGGTAACTGCACGTATGGCGTTGATGAGGAGGTCTCTTGAGGTATCTTTGAGCAGGTATCCTACTGCACCAGCCCTGACTGCATCCACAATGTAGGCATCGTTATCAAGAATAGTGAGCACGATGACCGCTGTAGCGGGAAATTGGCTTCTTATACGCTTGGTGGCCTCCAAGCCATCCATATTGGGCATGCGGAGATCCATCAAGACTACTTCAGGATGACACTCGTTGACCTTATCTATAGCCTCCAGACCGTCGCTCGCTTCTGCTACAACCTCGATGTCCGGAACAGTGGCCAGCATAGTACGGAGGCCCTCGCGCACCACCGGATGATCGTCAGCCAGAAGGACCTTTATTTTATCCATACCATACCTCCCAATCCTTCGCACTGTTGCGGTTCATAACAGTGGCATACGAGACTATCCGCGGAATAAATGAAAGCCGCTAGCGAAGCTCTGACGGGAGCCCTTTCACGGCTACTAATCTAGGGAACCTCCTAACAAAAGTCAACATAACGTTTACTCTAGGATCTTGACTCTACCTCCCCATATTTGACAATCTGTGTCACTCTCACGCAATGAGATGCTTGAGCGGCTTCCCCCATCGCCTGTTCTTCCCCCTGCAAAATAGACAGAGCTTCCACATAACGGAAGCTCCCTAAAACATACTGGCTCGCACTTCTGAGTCCACATAACCGCACCAACTGGAACAACTCATAAATATCAACTAATATCCCCTTAACTTACCAGCCCATTGAAGTATACTGTGGCTTGATAATCGCTGAACATACCCTTTCAGGTAATCTTTCGAAGCAATTGTGCCGACCATAAATTCGATTGCATGGCCCAAACGGGTTACCCCAAACGGGCTACCCCTAAGATACGTCTCAACTGCTGGACTGACAAAGTAAGCGCTCTTGCTAGAGCCAATTGCCTTTAAATTTATGTCCAGGCTCTTTAAACTTCATAATGGTGTAACAGCCTACTTGGGCCTCCCTATGCTGGCAATCCTATCGGAAGAATTGCCTACCCCAAACTACACCGGCAGAATTACCCGTAAGTATGTTGTTATCCCATTAGCGCACCGGTATAAACTATCCGCACTGAGTGCAAACAACATCCGAGTTGGAGGCGATGCTACTTGAAATGTCTTGGGGGAACCGTGGCCGATCCAGACGACACAGAGACGCCCCTTGTCAGCCAAATTAAGAAGTATGAGTTCCGCTGACGCTAAAAAAGCTGGTCAAACCGGTTAGGTGCTGCGGTTACCCCAAGTATAGAAAATCGAGCCCGCCCAAGGCAGGCTGCGTTTGTGGCGGAGAACAGCCTATGCTCTGCCCTCCACAGCGTCTTCAGGCACTCTTCTAGATAGCCGCTTCCCAGTGAATCAGGGCAAGAAACACTCCCGCTTCAGCGATGTTTCTCACCATTTCTATCCCCGTATCTATCCCAGGTGGAAAGAACCCGTGCTATAATAGCACAAGCTCATGTTTACTCACCTTCACGTCCACACTGAATACAGTCTCCTTGATGGCATGTGCCGCATCTCCCCGCTCATTAGCAGAGCCAAGGAGCTGGGCATGGATTGTCTTGCAATTACTGACCACGGGGCTCTCTACGGCATAATCACATTCTACCGCGAAGCTAAAGAGGCTGGGATAAAGCCCATCATCGGTTGTGAGGTCTATGTAGCACCCAAGGAGAAGGAAAACAAGCTCGCAACTGAAAAAAACCCTTATCACCTCATCTTGTTAGCCAAAAATGACGTCGGCTATCACAATCTGCTCAGGTTGGCCACATCGGCTCACCTCGAAGGATTCTACTATAAGCCCAGAGTTGATAAAGAGTTACTCTCACGATACCACGATGGTCTAGTAGCACTCTCGGCCTGCCCTAATGGGGAACCGGGACGCCTTATAATAGAAGGCCGCACCGATGATGCCGAGAAGGCTGCTAAGTGGTACAGGGAGGTTTTCGGCGATTTCTACCTCGAACTCCAGAAGCACAATGTGCCTGAGCTTGCTCAGATCAATAAAGAGCTAATCGGCATGAGCCGAAAGCTTGACATCCCCCTTGTTGCCACTAATGATGTACATTATGTAAATAAAGATGACTCGTACGCTCACGATGTCCTGCTCTGCATCCAGACCAACAACACTATTTACAACGAGAAGCGCCCCAAGATGGCGGACGATTCATTCTATCTCAAGAGCCCTCAGGAGATGGCAGAGCTCTTTGCCGAGATACCGGAGGCGATATCCAACACCGAGCGAGTCGCCGAGCTATGTAACCTGAGCCTGGAATTTGGCCGTCTCCATCTCCCCGAGGCGGAGTTACCTCCGGGCAAGACCACCGATGAATGGCTTAGAGAACTCTCCTCTCAGGGCTTGACGGCACGCTACCGAGAACCTCCGCTAGAAGTACTGAAGAGATTTGAATATGAACTCGATGTCATA
>Ga0209777_10005905_pt1 | contig 13945 bp, 10 predicted proteins | sample FrelakmetHBP12HB_FD_187147 | JGI IMG/M metagenome (GOLD analysis project Ga0209777, IMG submission 187147) | Freshwater lake sediment microbial communities from the University of Notre Dame, USA, for methane emissions studies -HBP12 HB (SPAdes)... | ecosystem: Environmental > Aquatic >...
CTACGTTTTCAAACTCCGAGACTGATTTTGCCCGAAAATCCGCGTTTCTGAGCAACCACGCGGGTACCCCTGTCCAACAACTGTTGAAGATGGGCCTGACGCAGCGAAACGGCCTCCTTGCGGGGAGGGTTGGATTCGTCCGCCCCTCAGAGCAGCCGGCCGACAGCAAAGCGGCCGGGCATGAGCTTCCTGTCAGGCGCGATGAAGCAGACGATCGTATTCCTGGGGGGTGTTGAGGTTCATCATCGCTCGCTGCTCCTCGGGGGCTGGCTCGAGCCCGACCACGCGTACCGTCGCCAGTAGGCTCTGCAGACTTCGGCTGCCCTGCCTGAACTCCCGGATAGCAACCGGCAAAAGCCGGGGATGGTACATCGCGCAACAGGCATGCCAAGCGTTCGGCCGGTCCGCCCGGCGGAAGGCGACCGCGTCGCACTCAGGGCGCACGGCCGCACACAGGCGTTCCAGCAGCGTCGGCTCCAACAGGGGCATGTCGCAGGCCAGGAGTAGGGCCCACCGTTCAACGGCATACTCGAGAAGAGAACAGAGCCCTGCCAAAGGTCCTGCCCCGGGCTCGGTGTCGGGGAGCACAGCTAGCCCGCGAGGCCAGCCGGAGACGCCTCGCAGTGTCCGAGGATGACAACCTCGTCGATCCATCGCCCCGTGTGCAGCGCGACGCCGGCTACGTGCTCCACAAGAGCTCGACCGTCCGGCAATGGCAGCGTGGCTTTGGGCCGGCCCATTCGAGCACTTCGGCCGCCGACCAGAATGCCCGCCACACACCGGATATCATCGGCACGCTTCACGGGGAACGACCTTTTCGTTACGCGAGCGGCACGCGTCAGTCAGGCAGGACAGTGACGTTCTACGATGACGCGCTGACCCGGCGAAAGCACGCCGGTTTCCACCACCCAGCAAAGAAAGCCACATCGGCCCACAACCACTTCCTTGAAATCGGGATGGATTACGTCCAGCACATAACACGGCTTACGCAGGGAGGCGAGTTCAAGAACGAGGCCGCCTTCAAAACGCAGCCGGTCTCCGGGTGTGAGGCTTTGGACGTCCATCCCTCGCACGGTAATATTTTCGCCCATGATGCCCGGCCCAACGGCATAGCCCTCGGCGGCAAGCTGCTCGATCAGTTCGAGGTCCTGAATCGAAACGGCACGATCCGCTCGGCGGTGCTTCTCATGGGCGTGCCCGTCGCCGACGAGGCCGTCGAGCGTGACTTCCACGCGGTCCACCGGCTGCTTCGGAACGCCACCGGCTGAGACGCACGTAGCGACCACCACACCAGCTTTATCCGACTCTGTCATGTTCTGCGGTCGATCCATACGGGAATTCTCTCGCAGCCTGCCTGACGCTCGTCGCTCACCCGCCGATGGCGATCATCGGTGTGTGTTGCGTACGCCTGCCCATCTGGGGCTTGCCGATGATGGCAGCCTGATGAATCCTGTCCGCATCCTCTTCACCGAGTGAATGTCCGTGCCATGCCGCGGATAGACTCGATCCGGCCGTGTCGAACAGGCATGAGAAAATCTCGCCTCGTGCGGTGATGCGAAGCCGACGGCATCGTGCGCAGAACGGACGCGTCGTCGAAGCGATCACGCCGATAACGCCTCGCAGTCCGGTGGCGTCGATGCTCGCGGCCGTGTAATCGCTGGCGGGCTGGCCGGACGGTGCCAAAGTTGGTTGCAACGTGAAGCGTTGCGAAAGTTGCTCGAGAATCTCCGATGCGGGCACAAATCGCTCGTTGAACATGCCGAGCATGGGGCCGATCGGCATGGCTTCCAGAAAGCGCACGGTGCACTTGCGCGCGAGCCCCCATTCTGCGACGCGGCACACTTCGTCATCATTGAACCCGCGCTGGACGACGACGTTGAGTCGCACGGGCCCGAGTTGCGCGTCGATGGCTGCCTCGATGCCGCGGAGCGTGTGGACGAGTGAGCCGCCTCGCGTGAGCTGCGCAAAACGGCCCGCGTCAAGCGTGTCGAGCGAGATGTTGACGCGCGTCAGGCCGGCGTGTCGCAGTCTGTCGGCAAGGCCAGCCAGGGCCTGGCCGTTGGTTGTGAGCGTGATTTCGTCGAGGGTGCCCAGGGCCGACAGGGCGGCGATTATTTCCAGCAACTGCGGGTGGAGCAGAGGTTCACCACCGGTCAGTCGCACGTGGCGGACCCCATGCCGACTCGCCAGCCAGCGGACCAGGCCGACCGCGAACGCCGCGTCGATTCGGTACGACCCTTGTCGGTCGCCGGCGGAGCAGTACTTGCACGCTAGGTTGCAGCGATCGGTGAGCGACAGACGCAAGTGGTCGATACGGCGTCCGCAGCCGTCGATTAGCGCGGTTGTCTGAGTCTCAGCGGTGCGTGCGTTCAGGCAGGTCATTCGTCGTTATCCGTCTCGTCGTCCGACAACACATCCAACGGCACTTCGGTCGGCGCCGGCCCGGTGCGAGATTGCAGCGCCTCCGCAGCGTGAACGAGATACATGATACCCGAAGACACCAACGCCTTGGCGAGCGGGTCGGCCACGCGGCTCAGGTGCTCTTGTGTGAAACGCTGGCAGACTTCGGCACAAATCTGCGCCTGTTCATCGTTCCCGCGAGCGAAAGCATACGCCTGTTTGAGCCTCAGATACGCCACGAAGCCTGCTTCTACGGCCACATGGTCTGGCGGTTCGTCGATGGTCGGCTGATAGGCAAACGCCTCGTAAAGGCTGCGCAGCTCAGCCAGCGACGCACCGGGCAACACGCCTCGACGATGACTGACTTCACGTGGAGCCGCCGGTCCGCCGGGCCCGAACGTGCTGTGGTACAAGCTGGGTGAGGCCTCCTGCCGGGCGGCTTCGACGGCTGCTTTGAGAGTCGCATCCGCGACTTCATCCGCCAGCGTCGAAATCTGCTCCAGCCAGCCCGGCCCCGGGCACTCGAAGAGCAGGCTCACGAGCCGCCACTCCGCAGCCTCTCGCAGCAGCGCAGACGCATCCGATGGTATTTCGATGCATGATGTCATTTAGGTTGTCTTGGTAGAACCGCGGGAATCCATCCGGTCCGCATCTTCCTGGCGCCCACTTCCTCGTGTGCGCCGTCCCACACTGCCAGCGCGATATTCGTACGACCGAGCGGCGCGGAAGCGATCGGCGTGGTCCGAACGATCACCACCGCCCAGCCGTTAGCGGTTCGCATGCCTTTGCCGCGAGACGTAGCGGAAGGTGCTGGTGACAGCGTTCCCGGACCCTCGGCGATAAGATCCTGCACGGGCGCCGATGTCGGGTTGGCTACCGGGTTCCCGACGGCGCGGGCCGGTGCATAACGTTCCGTCATGGCCGCCTGACTGGTCGGGCTCTTTTCGAGCGGCTTGGCCTCGAACGGATAGTGATCCACGGACGCGTTGGGATACAAATCCTTGATCGACTGGCCGCGACCGTCCACGACAGCCTGTCGCGACGCGTTCCAGTACGCGATCTCGACGGTGCGTCCCGCCTCGCCCATCTGCGGTGCGGGCACATTCGCCTGGACCTTCTGCGGGAGCTGAACCGCGCACGCATCGCAGAACCGTGCCGCACCGGGCAGGTCGTCGCGCGTGGCGTCGTCCCATTCGAGTCGGAAAGCGGTCTCGGTGCCGTTGCCGATCGCCCGAACGCGCACGGAAGCGGTGGTGGCCGTGAGTTGACGAGGCTCGACGAGATCCTGCATCACGAGAGCCGCCGTATACTCCGGAGCCTTCTGCCACGCGGCATCGGAAGGATCGGACGGCACGTCGCGCGCAGACGTCACGATCACCTCGGTTGGCGGTGGGACGGCCGGCTTACGGCAGGCGGTCGTCCCGCACAGGACCACACACAAGGCTGCGGACAGCAAACGCTTCACGTAACGCATGGCCGGACACCTCTTCTTATGGGCAGTTGACCCGTGCGATTTGTCTCTTGGCATCGAAGGCCTCGCGAATATACACCGGCTCTTTGAGCGGCACGCGCACGATTTCATCGCCGCTTTCGTCGGAACCGATGACCCAGTCGTTCTGACGGGACCATCGCGGCACAACACGCTCCGTCGATCCGAATAACCCGAGCAACCCGGCCAGATCCGGATCCTCCGCTGCCTTGCGGTACGTCTGGATGGCCTCCTGTGCCTTCGGGCCGAACATCTGCTGAAGGAATGAGGCCGGGGCGTGAATGGGCGGAATGTAATAAACGTTGGGCTCAAGTCCGAACTGTGGGAACAGCGGCAACGCTAGTTTGCGGACGTGAACGAGATAATCAATCGGATTGTCCGCCGAGGCCTTGTCCGGCTGTGAGATATACCCAGAGAGCCGAATCTTGCCGATGCAGTTGGCGAAACACTGCTGCACGAGGCCTTTTTCAAACTTCGGATAACAGGCGATGCACTTCTCCGACGTTCCCGTCATGGGATTAAAGAACGTCTTCTTGTACGGGCAGCCCTTAACGCACTCGCGATATCCGCGGCAACGCTCCTGGTCGATCAGCACAATGCCGTCCTCTGGCCGCTTGTAGATCGAGCCGCGCGGACAGGACGCCAGGCAGGCGGGATACGTGCAGTGGTTGCAGATTCGCGCCAGGTAGAAGAACCACGTCAGATGCGGCACCTGCAAGCTGGCGCCTTTTTCGATGGTCCCTGCGCAGTCATCCTCGCCGACGTTGGGATAGGCGTAGTCGTGATCCTCGGGGCGCCAGCCGAGAACGCGAGAACCGGCGGGCGCAGCCTCGAAGATCGTGCGTCCGGCATAGACATCGCCGTCCCACTGCTGCGCGCCCATCGCCTTGAGGAGTTTGAGATCCCAGGCCAGTGGATAAAAGCCGTACGGCTTGGACTCCACGTTGTTCCAGAGCATGTACTCCTGCCCCTTGCCCGAGGTCCACGTGGTCTTGCAGGCCAGGGTGCAGGTCTGGCAGGCGATGCACTTGTTGATGTCGAAGACCGCCGCGAACTGCCGCTGCGGCCGCTTCTCCGGATACCAGTAGGACATCTCCCGCTTGATCTGCCAGTTGTAGGTGCGGGCCATGTTATTTCTCCTTCCGCGTGGCGATTGCGAATTCGCCAGCCAGATAGGCCATCATTTCCTGATTCTCATATCGCGGACGAATGCCGATCGCCGCCGGCCGCCACAAGCCCTTGGCTTCCAGGCCGCCGGGCTCTGCCCGCGTGATCTTGACGATGGCCTCTCGCGGCGCCCCGGTGGGACAGTGCACGTCGGCCAGGAAACCCTTGCCGATGGCTTGGCCGAACATCTGCTTGCGGACGAGGGAATCTGTCATCAACGTGGGCTTTAGCCAGCCGCGGGTCGCGGACTGGTGCGAGCCGGAGCGAAACATCGCCTGGTAGTTGGTCCGCGGGTTCTTGGCCAGACCGTCCTTTCGCGTGCGTTGGCCTTCCTGCGAGCCCGGCGTGGCCGTGTACATGTTGAACCACATGCGCGTGACGCCGCGCGGTGTGCCAGGATAATACCGGGCGCGACACAGTAGCCTCGCGAACTCGTAATCCCGCTTGTTCTGCTGCCAGCCACGAAACGGCCGGTCTTCCGGGTCACCGTCGATCCAGACGTAATCGCCGTCTTCAACGCCCAGTGCCTTGGCGTCGGACGGGTTGATGTCGACGTAGCCCTCGGTCACGAACGGGCTGCGTTTATCGTGCCGATAGATGTCGCCGAACGGCCCGAAGAGCATCGCCACGATGTCCGTATCGATGGGCGTGGTGTGTGCCCCGTGACGATACTTGGGCGTGTGGAAGATGAAGCCGTAGCCATCCTTGATGAGCGGATGCACGGACTTGGCGGCCTCCTGCCAGGTCATGACCACATTGCGGCCGCAACGCACGTCGCAGGAGAGGTTGTCCCTCTTGACGCCATAGCTTTCGGGCCCCGCCGGGCGAATGGCCTCGTGAGCAGGGGCGATGATGACGTTCGGCTCGTAGAACGTCGAGTCGACCGGTTCGCGATGCACGGGCAGGTTTTCGCCTGCCTCGATGAATTCATCCTCTTCGCGATAGAACTCCAGCCGACCGCTCTTGGTGTACCACGGCCGCGAATCCATGACCTGCTCGTACCCGACAGCCTTGGGCGTCGTGCGGCTGTTCATGAGCGCCGGCACGCCTTCCTTCGCTTTGGCCTCCAGTTCGAGGAAGTTGTAGCCCTTGGTGTTCGTGGAATGATCGAGAATCCGCTGCAGGTAGACGTCCGTGCGTCCCTCGTGAACGAACTTCCAGTAATCGTTGAACCGGTTGTCCTTGGTGATCTCCGCGAGCTTGGATGACACCAGCGCCAGCACCTCGATGTCGCCCATCGTGTTGAAAATGCGTGGCAGCGGTGTACGCGGAAACACCTGCAGGAACGGGTTGGTGACCGAGGCGGTCATGTCGGGATGCTTCAGTTCCGCCCAGGAGTCCACGCCAAAGACGATATCCGCCCACTCGCAGGAGGAACTCCACCACCACTCGTTGACCGCAATCATCTCGATCCGCGGCAGAACGTTAACAACCGTGTTGAAATGCCATTTGACGTTCCCGAGGATCGAGTTGGCGTTGCCGAACCACAGCGACTTCGTCGGCGTGGGGATGTGCGTCGAACCGGTCAACAGCTTGTTGCCGACGCGGAGGGGATGATCCTCGTGGTTGTAGTAGTGTGCGGATTCCGCTCGCCAATACTGCTTGGGCCGGGCGGCCTTGGCTGGATCGAGTTCGATATCGAACGGGTTCTCGTTGATGTACTGCGGCGAGCCGTTGAACAGAGCGGTACGGTAGTTGCCCGCGTACGATCCGACGTTGCCGCCGATCTTGCCCACGTTGCCGGTCAGGGCGGCGAGCAGGAATACCGTCCGGTCCTTGTTGTCGTTGTTGAAGAATTGATTGGGGCCCATACCCAGCGAGAACAACGTCGTGCCCGGATGCTTGGCCAGATCCCGCGCCAATGCCTCGACGGCCGCAGCCGGCGCCCAGGTCAGTTCCTCGGTCGTCTTGGGATCGAAGTGGGCGGCATATTCTTTAACCAGATCGAACACCGGGCGGCAGCGCACCTGCTTGCCGTCCGCGAGCGTGACCTGGACCGAACCCTCGAGCAACGCATCAGTCACCTTGGACTTCGCACCGACCTCGTCGCGGGTCAGCGGCTTGGGCTTGTTGTCTTTGGTGTCCCACCATACGTAGTCGCCCCAGTCGCGCCGCATGGCCTCGGGGATCAGCATCTCCTTATGCGCGCCCGGTGGGGGTTCCTTTTCGTCCTTGCCCAGCACGCGCGTCTGGTTGGACAACGCCGCAGCCTCACCGCCGAATACCTCCTGGGACTTTAGGTACTTGAGCGTATCCGTGCGCACCAGAATGGGCATGTCCGTCCACTGGCGAACGTAGTCGGTGTCGTAAAGCTTTTCCTTCAGAATGACGTTCGCCAATCCCAATGAAAGCGCTGGCGTGGTGCCCGGCCGCACCACGATCGCGGTGTCCGCCTTCGTCGCCGTGGCTGAGTACTCGCAGGCGATCACGACGACGCGCGTGCCCTTGAGCCTCGCCTCGGTCAGCCAGTGAGCGTCGGGCATCTTCGTCGTGATCCAGTTCATGCCCCAGACCACGACGGTGCGGGCGTACTCGACGGCGGAAAGATCGAACTCGACTGTCTGCTGCCCCGTGACCATCGGGTGCCCGGGCGGCAGATCGGTGTGCCAACTGTAGTTGTCGAACCCTTTGCCACCGACGGCCTGGTCGGGAGGCGTCTGGCGGATGTGGCTGTCGAGCAAGGCAATCGAGTTGGCCATGCGATAGAACCCGAAAATCCGCGTGATGCCGAGAAGCGGCATGCCCCCGCGAAACTTGAGCACCTGCGTGCCGGCCCCTAGCGTGGCCTTGACCGTTGCTTCGTCGTAATGCTGCTCCAGGAGCTTGCGTTGGCCTTCTTCGCCACTGTAGGTCTGGGCGATATTGACCAGCGCCGCCGCCGCGATGCCCGCGGCCTCATCATGCGGCATGCGAACCCACTCATCGCGGGCACGCTGGAAGAATTCGGTCGGGGGTTTGCCGTCCGCGCCACGCGGGAAGCCCGCATCGTGCCAGCGCTTGAACCCCACTCGCACCATACACTGATTCACTCGACGATCGCCATAGAACCGCCGCGTCAGCGCCAGACCCTTCTGGCACACGCGGGGATCCCAGCGATGCGTGGTGCGATTGCCGTCGAGGTCGGTGGCATCGCCGTAGCGCATCGTCGGGCCGATCCGCGTAATGATGCCCGAGCGGACGTACCCATTGAGAATGCAGTTGTGCGTGTCGTTGGGTGCGCAAAGGAACGTAAACTTCGAGTCGTACTGCCACAGATCGCGATAGGCGCGTTCCCAATCGCGGCTGGGATACGATTCGAGCGGATTCGTGATTGCTTCGAGTGCCCAGGCCTTACTGGCCGAGGCCGCCAACGCGCCGAAGCCGGCAGCCCGCACCGCATCGAGGAACTCCCGCCGTGAGATGTGATTCTTCATGTTACGGCCGCTCCCAAGTACGAATGAAAGAGACAATGGATTCGATCTCGGCCGGGGTCAGAGCCGGATGCACCGTGGACGGTTGCGCAAAGGCGATCATCGCCGTGCCGCGCCTGCCACGACTGATGGTCTCGGAGAGATACGTATCCGTGGCGTTGTCGAGAAGAGTCTTGTTGTGCAGCGCGGGCCCCTCGATACCTTGGCCTTTGTCGCCGTGGCATCCCTGGCAGTTAGCCGCGAACAGACTCGCCCCGTCGGCGACGTCGCGTTTGGCCCAGCGAGCGGGGCGAATGTCCGGCGCCGGTGCGGATGTGTTGCCCATTTGTCGCAGGTAACTCACTACTGCCGGGACTTCCGCGGGTCGCAGACCGCTCGCCGGATCGCCCCACGCGGACATGCGTCGACCGGGGCGACCCTGCTTGATCGTCGCCGCGATGAACTCGTCCGATGCCAGGGCGAGGAAGTCCGGGTTGGCGATGGCCGGGAACGGCGGCACGCCGGGGTAGCGCATGCCTTCGCCTCGGAGGCCATGACAGCCGGAGCAGAACGTGCCAAATAACGTAGCGCTGTCGACGGCGAACTCGCGTTCGCCCAGCCGCTCGGTGCGGAGCCGGTCTTTGGGCCAGTACGTGCCGGGATAGTCGCCGCGCCGTAGCGAGAGCATGGAAAGCGTCAACAATTCGATCTGGTTCTCGTCGAGTCCCATCGCCGGCATCCGCGAGTTGGGAACGACTTCTGCGGGCACACGGAAGTGTTGGGCAAGCCAGTTCGCCAGCGTCGGCTCGCCGGGGACGTGCGCGAAATCGAGTCGGCCGGGATCTTTTTCGCCTTCGTGCGTCAGGTCCGGACCGTCATCCCCGCCGACACCGCCCACCTTGTGGCATCCGCGGCAACCGAGCGAGTGGAAGAGCGATGCCGCCTCTACGAGTCGCGGTGCCGCGACCCTCGTGGCCAAAAAACTGTTGATCCTGTCGAGGTCGGTTTTGTTCACGGGGCCAAACGAATCGGTCCATCGGCGATCGGTGGCTTCACGTGTCTTCTGCAGATGCTTGTCGTACCAGTTCTTGTCCCAGCCAGAGGCACCAACGCGCGAAAGGTCGGGGCCTTCCATGCCGCCGGTGCCGATGGGCCGCAATGTGCCGCCACGCCCGTCGACGCGGTGACAGACGAGACAATCGTATCGCTCGACGAGGTTCCGGGCGTGCGACAACTGCTTTTCTTCTGGAACGCCTGCATAAGTATGACAGCTGCCGCAGCCGGCTTGGGCGAACCGTATGGGGATCATCGGCTCGGGCCAGAAGTGCACGTCGCCGTGAGCGTCGGCCTTCTCGGTCGCCAGGCCTTGCCCGCCATGACACACCGTGCAGCCATAATCGGCAGGATCATGCACCAGGGGCTTGTGAGCCTGAGCCACTTGCGAACCGGTTGCGCCTTGTTCCCCGGGAGCCATGCCAACGTGGCAGGTCACGCATCTGTCCGTGGCCTTGAGCCCGGGGACAATGATCTGACGCAGGCGCACGTCTATCGGTCCTGCCTCAGCCCGGACGCCGCCCTGTGTGACTCGCCAATCCTTGAGGAAGTTCTCCTGCACCGACGCCGTAACGAGCAGAGCCAGCGCTCCCAGACTGGACCACAAGAGCAGGTGTTTGTTCTTGTTCATGGCATCAGTGCTTTGGCCAATCGTTCGGAGACCAGTAGAACACCCAGTTCGGCCCACGGAAATAGGTGCCAATGATCGTCAACACGACAAATCCGCACAAGAAGCAAGTGAACAAGCCGACGGCTCCGGCACGCGTGGAGCGGTGTCGCCGCACAAGCCAGATCGAAAACAAACCGTACGCCGTCGCCAGAATCGTGCCGGAATTACAGAACGTGATGGCCAGTTGAGGTATCTTGGGGAACCACTCTCGCAACCACCCGTATCGGATAACGATAACCTCGATGCCGATCGCAGCCCCCAAGCCTACCAGCATTGCCTTGAAGACCAGACTACGCCCGCCCGGTCCGCCGAACCACAGGCCGGTTCCACTTTCCTCACGATCCAGAAACGGGATTAAGCCCAATCCCGCCAGCACTATGGCCGGGATGCCGATGCCGCCCATGAACGCGGAGAACGACACGAGTTCTTGCAAGCCGAGGAAGTACCACGGCGCCTTGGCTGGGTTCTCGGGCACGCTGGGGTCCGCCAGTTCCTTGAGCGGTGCGTCGGACACGACCGCCAGCGCAAGGCAGACAAGAATCGTTACCATGAGGATGCCGAGTTCGGCATAGAAGAGGTGCGGCATGGAGGGCACGGTGTTCTCCGGTCCGCGACCGACCGCTTCCGTGCGTCCTCGCACGATAGCGGCCAGATGATAGGTCCTCGTCGGGGCTTCCGTAAACACCGGATAGGTGTCTGGAGGCGGGGGACCGAGCCGCTCATCCGCGTCGGCTGGACGGGTCAGCCCGCCGTCCTTTCGGATCCTCCAAAAATGCACCGCCAGGAGTAATACCAGCAACAGGGGAAGAGCCATCACGTGAAGCACGTAGAATCGGATCAGGGCTTCCGCGCCTACCACGTCGGAACCCAGCAGCAGTTGGCGCTGAAGACCGCCGGGGTCGAATGACGCCGTCATGCCCAGCGCATCGGTGACTTCCCGCGGCGATTGGGCGATGTTGGCCCCGATCGTGATCGCCCAGTAGGCAAGCTGATCCCACGGCAGCAAGTAACCGGTGAACGATAGTCCGAGTGTTACTGCCAGCAGCGCCAGGCCGATCAGCCAGTTGAACTCTCTCGGTTTGCGGTAGGCGCCCGTGAAGAACACGCGGGCCATGTGCAGCAGTACCGTTACCACCATGACGTTCGCCGCCCAGCGATGAATGTTGCGGATGAATCGTCCGGTTGGGACAACGAAGTGGATATCTTTGATGGAGTTGTACGCGACGTCCGGGTACGGCTTGTAGTAGCACATCAACAACACCCCCGTGACCAACGTCACGAGGAACGCAGCGGTGGCGGCAATCCCAAGCCCCATCGTTGCAGTCCATCGTAGGCTCCAACGATGGGTCCGCACCGGATGAAGATGGAGGAAGACATTGCTGAAGACGAACGTGGATCGCGTCCGGTCCGTCCGCGGCACGCCCGTGCGAAATGCGGACTGCAGGATCCGGCGGGGCGCGCCGATCAGGTTGGCGGCGAAGGTGCGAAGTGCCGATGGTGACGAAGACGGGCTGCTCATGCTTTCACCTTCGTACCCGGAGGAACCGTGACGTCTTCGTCCACAATGAACCCTCCGGCGGCGACAGCCACCTTCCGCCACGGCAGCGGTTTGGGTGCCGGGCCTTTCGCTACCTCGCCGTCCGGTTTGAATCGCGAGCCGTGACACGGGCATTCGAACCCTTCAGCCTGGCTTTTCACGATGCATCCCAGGTGCGTGCAAACCAGCGAGATCGCATAGACCCCTGCAGCGTCGCGGAACACCGCCACCGATCGCCCGGGGGGCACGTAGGCCTGTCCTGGGGCGAGGGAGTCCGGCAGGTTCACGCGAAACTTCTTGGAGGGCGACGACAACACTGCCGCTTTAGGCAGCCGAATCATGCCGACCGTCGCAAACACCAAAGCGGCAATCGCCGCCCAGATCGAGGCCAATCCGAGGAAATCCCGTCGAGCCATGGGCTCGGGATCCAGACGCGAGGCACCGGGCGCAGGTCCAGAACTCATCGGCTCCTCCAGTGGGTCGCGAAAGTCACCCGCTCCATGGTGATGGCATCAGTCGGGCAGCGCATGGCACATGCCGCGCAGCGGATGCAACGGTCCTCATCTTTCAGGATCGCTGAGTGTGCTCCCAATTCCGCTTGATCTCCTAGTGCACCGCGTACGGTTGCATCGAGAGACGCCGACTGCTCTATGTCATCGAGCGATACCAGCTTTAGGCATTGTGTAGGACACACATCCACACAACCGCCGCACAAGACGCACCGGCTTCCGTCGAAAACTGGCGTAACCCCGCAATCAAGGCAGCGAGAGGCTTCGCGCATCGCCTCGGCTGGCGTGTACCCTCGCTCGACGACACTGTCGGGCCGCGCCAGCCGCTCTTTCGGTGACCTTGTGGCCAGCGTCACACGGCGGATCGCCTCGTAGCCGCGTTCACGTTGATAGCGAGGCAAAGAGATGTGAGCGGTGAGTGATTCCATCGCTATGGTCCGCCCCGTGACGTACCGATAAATGGATCGCGCCACGGCCTTGCCGGATGCGACGGCGTCGATCAACAACCGCGTTCCGTGCGCGAGATCACCGGCCACGAATACGCCTGGCGCCGTCGTCGCCAGCGTGGTCGGATCGATCTTCGGCCAGCCTGGTCGCACCTGCTCAATATCCCCGCCACCATTGGCGAGAAAACCGAGATCGGTCGCCTGTCCGACCGCCAGCAACACCGTATCACAAGAGATCTGTTGCCTATCCGCATCGTCGAACTGCGGAGCGAATCGGCGGTTTCCATCGTATGCGCGTACGCACCGGCGCAGAACGATGCCTTGGACCGCGCCCTTTTCATCGCGATCGATTTCGACCGGCCCCCAGCCGTTGAGGCGATGGATTCCTTCCTCGTCTCCTTCAATGATCTCTACCGTGTCGGCCGGCATTTCCTCGAGCGTCTCGAGCGAGACCAGATGCACCCGGCCAGTGCCCGGCAGGCGAGCGGCCGTGCGAGCCGTGTCGTACGCGATCTGACGCAACACACTGCGAGCAACGTCGTAGGCCACGTTGCCGCCACCCAGGACGACCACTTCCCGGCCGATGTCGATGCTGGAGCCGAGCGAGACTGCCCGGAGCAGATCCACGCCGCCGTACACCCTTGGACCGCGCTCGCCGGGAAGACCCAGACTCCGCGACGACTTGGCGCCCACAGCAATGAGAACAGCCGCGTGATCCTTTCGCAGTTGGGCCAGGGTGATGTCGCGTCCGATCGTGACACCGCAACGGATTTCCACGCCCAAAGCCCGGATGACCGCAACCTCACGGACGATCAATTCGCGAGGCAATCGGTAGGCCGGGATGCCGACCGCAAGCATGCCGGCCGGCACGGACTCCGTCTCGAACACGACGGGGCGGAAACCTAGCAACGCCAGATCGTGGGCGGCCGACAGTCCTGCTGGTCCGGCACCAATGATCGCGACTCGCTCGCCGTTGGCAAGAAGAACGTTGCCCGATACGCCTGCTCTGAGCGCGGCGGCCAATTCCTCGGCATCGGCGGCCACATCGGGAATGTGATGCCGGATGGCGGCCAGGACTTTCTCTGGCGGTTGCGACTCCGGGCCATGCTTTTCGCACACGAAGCGCTTCAGTGCCCGGATCGAAATCGGACGATCGTTCGCGACAAAGCGGCCATCGGCATCCACGCGAGGAACCTTGCCGCGACGGCACGCCGCCTCGCATGGCGCACCGCACACTCGGCCACAGATGGACGCAAACGGGTTGGGGCCCCGTGCGATCAGGTAG
>Ga0209777_10005906_pt1 | contig 13945 bp, 22 predicted proteins | sample FrelakmetHBP12HB_FD_187147 | JGI IMG/M metagenome (GOLD analysis project Ga0209777, IMG submission 187147) | Freshwater lake sediment microbial communities from the University of Notre Dame, USA, for methane emissions studies -HBP12 HB (SPAdes)... | ecosystem: Environmental > Aquatic >...
GAGTCCTGGGTGACAGAGGAGTTCCTTTTGTGGATAGAGCGACTAGCGCAGAAGGCAGCTTCAAGGAAATAGTAGATCGACTCCAGGAAAGGGTACAAGAGGTTGAAAAAGCTAGCAGCTAGGCGGCCGCTCTGAGAGAATTGGATTTAAGGATAGAACTAAGGATAGAATTAAGGATCAAATTCAATAATTAGAGCTTTAAGGGCGAGGCCTCAGGGCCACAGCAAAAATGGATTTTTACTCAGTAAAGCATTTATAGCATAACGATAATTATCTAATGGTGAGCAATTGCCCATACCAGATAAAGCGCGATACACTTACGTCTATCATCCTTCTGTGGAGCACAAAGAACATTGGGTGAAGCTGGCAAAGAAGGCCAGAACACCATTGTCCAAGTTCATTATAGGGATTGTAGACGGTGTACTGGATGAGAGCGAAGAGTACAAGCCACGACGAGAAGTTGTGCGCGAAATGGAGGCCTTGAAAGCTGAGAATAAGACCCTTCGCGACGATCTCAGGCAAAAGATAATAGTTCTGGAAAAGTATGAGAATGAATTGAAACGATATCGTTCTCAGGCATTCCTGGGTGAGGATTACCAGGGGATGAGACGCTATTCTAAGGAGCTTGTGGAAATTCTAAAGTCTGGGGGCCTTGTGGACAGCTACAGGCTTTTGGAGGATCTAGGCATAGATCCGAGGGAAAGCGACCTTGTTAAGGCGGTCTCCATGCAATTGGAAGAGCTTGAAGGCTACGGCATGATCAAGCCGGAAGGCAAGGGCTGGCGATGGATCAGCTAATTGAGGATTTCCTTAAAGACTGCGAGAGCAGGGGTTTAGCCGCGAGATCGTTGCCAGTCAGCCGGTCGGTACTCAAGAAATACCAAAATTATCTGGATCAAAGAGGTGTAGACTTCTTGGTTGTGGACAATGCATCTTTGATAGGATTCCTTGATTTTCTAAGGTCGAGGAAAGCTAGGACCAAGACTCTCAAGAATTACTTCAGCACGCTATCGAGCTTCTATGAGTTCTTGGCCTTTGAAAAGAAGATCTCAGCCAATCCAGTCCTTGCCGTGAGGAAACGCTATCTTAAGAGCTACAAGGACAACCACGACAGCGAGGAGCGGCAATTAATCAGTGTCGACGAGATGGCCAGAATTATCAACAGCGAGATGAATATCAGGGACAAGGCCATCATAACACTTCTCGCAAAGACCGGCATAAGGCGGCACGAGTTGACCGATCTCGATGTCGCGGATGTGGATTTTGTAGAGCAAAAGATCAGACTTAAGCCCACAGCGAAGCGAACCAACAGGACGGTGTTCTTTGATGACGAGGCAGCTTTCATCCTCAGGCGATGGCTCCGAGTCCGGGAGGGCGTGAACCGAAGAAAAGAAAGGGCCCTTTTCCTGAGCACACGGGAGGTCAGGATTTCAGCGGACGGCATTTATGATTGTGTGGTCAAGGCCGCCGAGCGCGCAGGCTTACATGATCCCTGTTCTGATAGGATGGAGGACCATTTCAGCCCACACTGTATGAGACATTGGAACACTACTTTTCTCCTCCGAGCGGGCATGAAGAGGGAATATGTCCAGTGGCTTAGAGGAGATGCGATCAAGGAGGCCGTTGATATATACTTCCACATAGACCCAAAAGATGTGCAAGAGGCTTATCTGGCGGCGATACCACAGTTGGGGATTTGAGCTTCCGCATACGGTTGACCAAGATCTAGTTCTATGACATTCTACAAGGTTATTGAGAAAATGTCATAGAACCAATGCAGAAAAGAGGAGCAATCGGCCTATTCTTGCTGGTTCTCTATGAACTCTTTAGTCGTGTGAATTTCTCCTGTCCCCCAATAGTTTCCCAAAAGCGGATAAAACACAACACCACTCTTCCGCAGCTCTGGAGTTGGGCCTATCTCTACATGACACGGTTTTCCTTTACAGAGCACGCGAGATATAAATTCTTCATTGATCTGATCGGGGCTGCACACAAATGGGCTATACCTACCTCCTGTTTCGGTTAGCGCCTTTAGTCCTTCTGCGTGTGCTTTGAGCATCTTGTGAAACTCGATCTCTTTTTCGGTTGGGTCAGAACTTGCCTTTGCGAATACCATTGTATCAGGCATTCCCGGGAATACTTGTGTAATTTTGAAATAGGTGGTTGCTCGATACTCACCGTTGATTTCTGTGATGGGAGTTGGATCTATCTTCTTTAGAAGCGTCTCAGTTAGTTTCATCGCGCTGATGGCTGCTTTTTGAAAATCAATCTTCTCTAAATAACCTGTTGGCAATTCGTCCACTAGATTTGATAACTCTTCGAGTTCTTCCAAATCGTTTTTCAGGATTTTAGACATTCTATAAAAGAAATCTGCCTTCTGCTTAGTGTTTAGCTTCCTTGCCTTTAATTTCTGGAAGGTTTCCTTTTGTTTATCAGTAAACATAGATAATGCTTTCATCTTTTAATAGATATAGCTATCGTAAAAAAACGCGATGACATATTTCGCTTTAATACAAAGATGTGGTTGGCCTCCATTATTGATACGTTTATAAACACGTAAAAAGCGACGAGTTTAAATACTAAGATATATAAGAAATAGGTAACAAAGATCGAGCAACCATAGCCTCAATCTGAAAAATGATGATGAGCGGACTGTGGGGGTATTGTGGATACTGTCGAATTTCGATAAGAGGTGAACAAATGCGATCAAGAAAGTTTGTGGAATCACTAACTGTGAAGATCTCACGCGAACAGAGGGCCGCGATTGATGCTCTGGCCGATAGAAATCAGGACAGCATTGGTTCTATAACCCGCGAGCTGCTGGATGAAGGTTTGAAGGCCAGAGGATTGACCGGATGAGCCTCTGGAAAGGCCAGGATCACGACGGAAGCGCGAAGGATGGCCAACATGCGGCCTTTCCGCTAGATAAACCGCAAACCATCCAAGGCCACAAGCCTCTCACACAAATCCCTCGAAGGCTCACCAGGACCGAAGAGTGGACCGGAGAAGCAATCTGGTTGCCATGGACAACAACGGACGGAAGAGATAGACCCCTCAAACCACATGGTTGGGACCCCGATACCGGCGAAGTCTTTGAGATTGGACAAACCAGGAAGATCCACGCTGGCCATTACAGAGAAGCCCTGACCAGATTAGCGAAAGCTCACAATCTAAAAAGATCGCAAATTCGGCTAATCGCAAAAACGCTTGAAGCACCCGGAAATCTAAGAAAATCATTCACAGACGCAGTTTTACAATACACTGACATCCAACTCGATGAAATTCAAGCAACTATAGCCTTAATTTGAAAGAATAGACAGCCTGAGTTCCCAGGCTCAGGCAGGAGAAAGTTATGCACTATCAAGATTATCCACGAAGCTATAAGTTCTTTTCGGAAACGTCCTACTGCTATCAAAAAGGCAGGGCCATTGTAAGCGATCCCGATGACGACAGAAGAGAATCGCTATCTAATGACATGGTTTGCGATGGTAATTGTAAGCGATGCCCTGAGCAGTGCGTGATATCTTCCGTCAGAGGAAGGCGGAATAAATGAATAGTTCTGTTTACTTTCTTAAAAGTCTTGAAGACGTTGTTGGCAATCTCTCCGAGGTGGGTGAAATTGATGGACACCCCATTGCCACAATAGGCGGTGTCACTGTAGCAATTCCTGAGGATCTGGCGGGCAAGCTACAGGGACTGGTAGGGTCACGAATTGGCGTTTTGCGCGACGACCAGGGATCTTATAGACTGAAAACCGGGAGGCACTGATGGTGGCCATTACCGTAGCGTCTGCCTTAGGTGTTGCTAGACATTGGGTTTGCCACAAGAATAAGCAACCATTTGGCAAGGTTGGCGCTAAGGGTTGGGATGAGGCTCAATACTGGTATACCTTGGATGAAGCGAAGAAAGTCTTAGAATCCGGTGATTATGACGGCTTAGGGTTCATAGTGGCCCGCGAGAGTGATAGAAAGGATAAACAGATTCTAGGCGGGGACCTCGATTGCTGTCGTGATCCTGTGACCGGCGAAGGTTCGGCATGGGCTCTAAGGTTCCTGAAAAAGATTAATAGCTACTCGGAGCCGTCGTACACCGGTACAGGATATAGATTCTTCTGCCTTGGAAAGTTGCCGGCTGATATAAACAAGGTCACTGGCTGCGGCGATGATGATCTATCAGAAGAGACAAAACAAAGGATCATAGCGGCTAAACCTCTGGTTGCAGAGAAGCTGAAGAAGTACGGACCCTCTGCGACTTGGAATCAATTTGAGATTTACGAGGATGGTCCGCGACACCTAACGATAACAGGGCGTGGAATGGAAGAATATCCGGCTGAACTTCAGTACAGGCAAGAAGAAGTACTAGAAATAATATCTCCATATTTAGATAATTTACTTGAGACCACTACAGCCCCGAAAGCTAGCGGATCAGGCAATAGATTTCCCCCTCTGCACGTCCTGGATGTCATTGATACTACAGGGTTAACACAGTCAGGCCCGGAGTTAATAGGGAATAACCCGGTGTTTGGTGGTGTCAATGGCAGTAATCTAAAGGTCAATCCGAGCAGCGATACATGGTGTAACTTCCATAACGACGCTAAGAAGGGCGGCGATGCCTGGGTATGGTTAGCCTGTGAATGTGGAGCAATCCAGTGGGAGCAGGCCGGAAAGGGAGTATTCAAAGATCCTGAAGTAGTGCGTAAGACGCTCGAGCACGCACGGAAGAGAGGCTTAATAACGGCTGAGCAGGCCCAACCCGGACCACAGATTAAGCTATTTCCTAAGCCCGACGAGATCTCCGAGGAGGGGCTTAAAGCCTACAAGATGCCCGAGGGCCCTAAGTTTGACTGTCAGTTACCTAAAGACAATTTCATTCAGCGATTCATGGCTTATGGAGCAGAGATAAGCGACGCATACCCGGATTACTGGTTTGCTGGCGGGCTGTTCGCCCTGGCGGTTGTGGCCGATAAGAAGATCTATGTAAATTTTGATCAGGGTACGATATATACTAACCTCTATATATTCATCAATGGCAAGAGCAGCCTATCAAGAAAAAGTACGGTCGTTAATAAGACCGAAAGCTTACTTTGCTGGACTATTCAAAGCCTAATGTCTGCTCTGATCCCGACCGAGTTTAGCCCCGAGGGTTGCATAGAACACTTGGATGAGTTTAACCATGCTCCGTGGATCAGAGACGAGGCGGCGGGCGTTCTAAGTGTCTTAAAAAAGGACTATATGAGAGGATTCAAAGATACCTTAATGCAGCTTTACGATTGTACGCCAGTTACCCGAAAGCTAAGAACCAGTCAACGCAAAAACTCAAAGACAGATTTCAAGGTCTTAGATCCTTACATTAATCTGCTTTGGGCAACCACCGACGCAAGCCTTGGAGCCAACACGGAGCAGAACGACACATTAAGCGGCTTTCTGGCAAGGTTCCTATTCTTCTTTCCACAGGGGAAAAAGCCTAGTTGGCTGCCATTACAAGAGGGCCACGGTCAAAGCAGCATGTTTGAGGGAGTAGTAAAGACTCAGCTATCCGAGATCGTAGAAAGGATAAAAAGCATCTCTCTAACGGCATTGCATCTGAGCCCGGAGGCCACTGCTTACTATAATGAGTGGCAACGAACCAGAGAGGAAAAGTGAATAGCTTCAAATGATGGGCTCGCTATGCAGATTTACAGCCGGTTGAATCCGACTGTTGTAAAGCTTGCCATGCTCTTTGAACTCGGATCACCGGACTTTCAGGTATGGAGCCCTATTAGGCTTGAGTTCATCAAAGAAGCCGGCCGGTTGGTTGATGATTACTTTTTGCCCACGGCAAGGGCGGTCTATGATCTGGTTGGCTCTAACGCAGAGAAGAATGTCATAGATAGGATAGTTCAGTATCTCAAGAACCACGGAGGACGGGCAACTGCCAAAGAGATCAAGCGAGATATCAAGATTAAAAAGGCAGACTTTGACGACTATCTCTTTTCAATGGCCGATGCTGGCTTAGTGGAAACAAAGATAGTAAAGAGGGAGGGCAAAGGGAGAGATTCCCTTTGTGTATTACTCTTGGATCAAAGCAACTAAGGTAACGTAGCTATCATAGGTAACGTAGCTATCGTAGGTAACGTAGATAAAATACAATCACCTCAAAAACCTGAGAATACAGAGGGAATTTCTTCTACGTTGCCTACGTTGGCTACTTTTGCTACGGACGCTACGATAAAGACTTTGGGAGTAGATGAGGCTCCAGATAACGGTATAGCCCAAAACTCGATAAATCAGGCACTTGAGAAAGGCAGCTCATGAAGAGAAGAAAAGGGAATCACACTTTAAAACACCTTCGAAGTCCAAAGAGCCTATTATATGCGCTGTTTGTGGCGCTGATCTGACAGGTAAAGGTCAACTCACAAGTGGCGATAAAGTCTATTGTGCGCTGCCTGGCTGTGGCTATCCTAAACGAGGAGAGGAGGCCAGGACGCGACCCCTTCCTCTGTTCTAATCGACCTTCTTGAACGCAAGAGGGGCCGATTGTTGAAACAACTTGTAAAGACAGCCAATCAAATCAAAACTGTTGATATTGAAATTAACAAAATTAAGGGGATGAAGCTTACATGAGCAAAGGTAAAACGCATTGTAGAGGCGCTAAATGTAATATTCTGAAAGCGAACGAACGCAACGCCAGGCACAAGGCCAGGCTTCGGACTCTGAAGAAAGCCTATCCCAAGCAGGCTTACGACGGCCACAGGACCGACAACGAGGAGCCCCCTATACTTGCATAAAAACGAGGAGCGATAGGAGATGAACGACACAACAGGAACGAAGAAGAAGAGAGTTTCCGGCTGGCTATCCATCAAGGATACCGAAGACCTGCAGAAAGCTCTGGTAAGGATGCTTAACAAGATCCTGATGAGCCGGTCTCCTCTGGAGCATGTGGGAGCCTTCGCCCAGCTATCGAACGCCTGGACAAACAGCTTTCGGTCTGAGATAGATCTCATCGAGGTCAAGAAGCTTGATAAGCGACTTTCTGAGCTGGAAGATCTCCGCCGCTACCGGGAAGCAAAAGAGATCGAAGGGCTTGAGGAAATGGACAGAGCTCGTCGTGAACTGAAGGAGCTGATGAAGCAATGGCGATAAGCGGACTAGATCGCAGGGCCTCGAAGCTTGAGGACTCGATGGATGGACTCAAGCGTCAGAAGGAGGCTGATGAGCGTAAAGCATGGAGAGAGGCCAACAGCGAGCGGCTTAAATGGGAAATGTTCCTCCGAAACCACGGCCCTGAGTCTATTGATTGGACCGATGATTGTATTGAGAAATATCCTGATGAAAAGGAGGACATAAAAGCTGGTATAGCCTGCCGGGAAATGCTCCGATGGGTCCTGGCCAAATACAAAGGTCATGTTGTAGACTATGAAACCATGGACGACACAGAGAAGGCTTTTGCCTATCTGCTGGAGGAGTTCGGCATGTGCATGGACACTTATCGCCTCTATGATAGTGATCTCTATTACTGGTTGGGTAAGCTTGGCCTCGATGAGATCCGCCCACCATTTGTCGAGTTGATAAGGGCAATCGATGAGCATACAGGGAGCTCTGAATGGCGTGAAGTATGCTTTTTGCAGGAGAACCAGAATGCCATGATGAAGCGGCTTTTAGAAAATTATGAGGATGGGCGAGCCCACTATCTGAGATACAAGGCAGAACATGATAATGAAGATGCTCAAGAGAGCGAATTAGAGATCCGGGGTTAAGATCAATTTCAATGACTAGAGGTTCATAGATGTCCGAGAATAATAACCCTAAACAAACACGTGGAGTAACCCTTAAGGAGCCTAAAGACGTTCGCAGAGTCTGCCAGCGTATAGTATCGAAAGCGTTCCAACAGGGCGATGAGCTACAGTTCTCAGGCCGAATTGCTCAGCTCATGAGTTGTTGGATGAAGGCGTGGGAGCTTGATAAATTGGCTGATATCGAACGCAGGCTGACGGCATTGGAGCAGGCCAAGCGATGAGCCGATTCAGCTCGTTCATCAAGAGACTCAGTCGGCTGGAACCAGATCCTAAGGACATCGAGCCCTGGCCTCCCAATGAAGGATCGTTCTTGTGGGCTATGCTTGAAGGGATGAAAGCAGAGGGCATCGATATACCTGAGAAGCCAGCCGATGAGACTGGATTCATGTTTCTGGTCAGGTTGGAGGCCCCGAGGTTGTGGTCTGAGGAGGAGGCCGATGGCCAAGCTTGAGAGCCTTCGGACCAGATTAAGAAACCTGGAAGACCAGGCACACGCAGGCCAGACTAGGAGCTTTGACGATCATGGCTGCGAGGTATGGATAAAAGGCAGTGGTCTAAGCCTTCTAAGGGCAACCCTGAAGGCGCAGAGGGATCATGCAGACCTTTGCAAAGATGATTTGCAACTCATAGGACTGTGGTCCAGAGCCAGGCCGAATGAGAGCGGATTATCACAGATGATCATAGCGACTTGCAAGGAACTAGTGGGGCGTGAGCAGTGCTTCGATGACCCGGAGGCTATCCTAAGTTGAGAGCTACATCTTTAGCTTCAAGGTTGACCCGCCTAGAAAGGCAATCAAAAGCTGGAGACCCAGCAGAGGATGATTTCATAGATTGCCCGGCCTGGCTTGTCTATAAGGATTCTCTATTGCAGAGGCTGGGCAGCTATCCGCAAAAGGGACTGCTCGAAGACGCCCGCCAAGCATTTGAGGACCTGGAAACTAGGCCCGGACTAGTCACAAGTGCCGATAGATGGCGCACCCTTGAAGATGTGTGGCTGAAGCATTATCAAGAGTTTGCACCAGATCCCAGGACTGCAGAGCACTTCGCATTAATTGATTATTTCAAGGCCCGGGGATTGACCGATGAGGATCTGGATGACTTTTATCGACATGCCATAGTTATGCAAGCTAGGGACGCTGAGAAAACTGGCCAATGCGCTGACTGTGGGACCGATCTAACACAAGGGGCCTGGCATTGCTGGACACAACGAGATAATGGAATGGTTTCGTTATGTCGAGATTGCGAGGGGGGATGCCATGAGGCATATTAGTGAGAAGTGGCTCACTGCCTGATACACAAAAAAGGGTACAATGATCCGAGCAGCAAATTTTGAGAAAAGGGTCTTGGCGCTAGAGGCAAAGCACGCTCCCAGAGATCGATGGCCTCCGCAGGATTGCGATCCTGCTCGCCGCCTTGCGAGATATACTGCCTACTTCGAGGGGCGACCATGGGAATGTATTGGGACGCCAGAAAGAAGGGCAAAAAGAGACGCCAATCTGGACCGCTACAAGAAATATTTTAATCAGTTGGATGCGGGTGTGACTGCCCCGGAGTGGCCATGAAGCTGGATGGCATGACCAGGAGACTAGCCGCCCTGGAGAACGGCATGGAAGAGGAAGGGCTTGTACCTATTTCGCTTCAGTGGATGAAGGAAGACGGCACATCCTGTGGCCCTCTAATCAATCGAATGGTTCCGAAGAGTCGTTTCAGGTGGTTAGATAAAGCACAATCTTGAGAAGAGACTTGAGGACCTGGAAAGGCAACAGACCAAGCCTGCAGAAGTTAAGTTGATTTGGTATGATGAGGAACCCGAGCCTGGAGCCGAGATTATTAAATTGAGGTGGCTTTATGAGATCGAGAAAGAGTATTGAGGGCCGATTAGTGGCCCTAGAGGAAGGTTCCGGTCCTCTCATCGATGATTTAGCGGATTTTGTGAGGTGGTGTGCGGAGGACTGCCCATCAAATTGGCAGTGGGACCCGATGTTTGAAAAGCAGATGGAAGAGCTGGCAGAAAAAGCGGAGATTGGGGGCGAAGAAAACGGTGCAGAAGAGTGAAAACGATAGGCTGCCACGCTCCATATTAGACGCACTTTTCTCTAATGGTAGCTTGAGACGGTATGGTTTTCCCATCCGGTGCATATAACTGCACATCGCCTTGTAATAATGCTTCGTTATAGATAGAGCTCTAAATCATTTCGGCTGACTGGCCATTCCAAGCCTTGTGGAATGATTTATCGACAATTGCCCGATACCGAAAAAGCAGCATCTGCTAGAAACAAATTGGGCTCTAGAACCTGGAGCGCAAAGGCAGGAGTATAAATGATATTTTCATGTGGTTCCTCCAGGTACAAGACAGCTCAGTTAGATATCAAATTAATGATCTGTCTCCAACTAGGTCAGCCCTGCCACCCCAACAGTGTGGCGGATAGTACCGAAGTAGAGCTACGTAGTTTCGATAGTGGCGTGCCTTTAGTCATCCCTAAGGGTTACATAATACTGGTGAATGATGCCGGATCATCTCGCTTTACTATTCGGCTTATGTGGATAGTCCCTTAATAGTAAAACCAGCTATGAAAATTTACTGCTACCGATATTTACGTGCGTGGGATGAGACCCCCGCACGAGAGTCCTATCGACAGGATCCTATCCGAGAACACGTTTAAGTACTGAAATATCATTTTGATTCAACCCGAAGAACCCTGTGCCCAAAGATAACGCTGCTAAAAGGCAACCTCCATAAGAGCCAGGCCATTCCAAGGCTAAAAGCGACCGTGCCTGGGAATAATATTAGGTAAAAGATCCCATTGTTAGGAGTTATGCTTGCTCTTCTTAGCAGTAGGATTAATGTTTCTAGGAAAAAGTAATGTATGAGATATATGCCAAACGAGTACTTACCCAGCAAGCGCAAGATACTCGGCCATTTAGATGAGAAGGCGGTATTATAGAATACAATTATTGTTAAGGTAAATAGTGCAGTACCGAATAGAATATTCGAAGGAAATATATCTAATGGGAATGACCTAGATTCAATATTTGGAATTTTATAATATCCGCTATATTCAGTAGCCATGCTTATCCAGATCCAATTCCAGGAGCCTTCGAATTCATTTTCTTGGCTACTTTTTTCTTCATGAAAGTCCAGAGCGCGTCCATCTCTGCTTTTGGTGTCTCGATGTCTTCCAAAACAACCATATTGACTCGTTCACAATTGCTCTCCAGATCTTGTGATCCAGGTGCTTACGGTAGACGGCCGGAACTGAAAACTCAAGAGTCTCTTCGCTCCCTAAAATGCTCATTATGCGTATAGACATTTTTAAAGCCAGTTTGACTAGGTCTTCATCGGTTCGTAGGTCATAGAATGGCGTGTTAGTTCTGTCGCAGAACTTCGTCGCGCATGTATGGCAGACGAATTTTTGACCATTGCCGGAACTTCTCTTATAGGTACCATAAACAGCAACATTTACTTTACCAGCAATTCCAAATAGTGCACACTTTTCATTTGGACATGCGACATCCAAAAATCGAGGTTTTGGCCCTCTCGCCCCCATTTTGCACTCCCCATGTAGCATATGTCGACAGGTTCTATTAATAACAACCAATAATTTAATCATGACCCAATTATGTTCAATTTGAACTTTATTTATAAAATAAAGATGTAGCAACTAATAACTTGGAAACTACAGGAGTCTTAATAAAATAGGTCTTTTATTATTATAATTATTATTAATGATGCACTTGCGAAACGCTTAAATTCTAATTAGTCAACAGTTGCTAAATCTGGGGAGGGATATGAGCAAATCCTTAAGAATTAGTGTAGTGTTCGTATCGATTGCTTTGGTTCCGTTCTCGAGCTTGGCCTCAGCAGAAAAAACTGTCGCTCCAGCAGGACAGGGCAATGCTAGCCAGCAAATGCCTATAATTAACGCGACAAGAAACACAATAAATCCTAATAATATAATTGGACCGCTTCAGAATGCAACCAATCCTTTCACGAAAGTTAAAGGCATAAACCTCCTAAGCCACAATGAATTGGTGCATTGATTCGCATTTTTGTAGCTTCATTAGTACAAAGAGAACTCGAATCAAGCGGAAGTCCAGAGTTTGAAGTTGGATTGCGAAAAGAGGGCACCAAAATTTATGACAACTAGTATGAATAATGAAATCTCTGGGATTATGAATGATAAAAAGATGGGTTGGCATATTCTAATCCTCTTATTGATTCTTAGCACAATTCTGGTGCCCATCAAAGTAGAAGCTGCTTCTGCTATCAATGCCACCAATAGCACATCACCTCAAGTTATCATCATTGAAGATATCGGTTTTCACCCGGACGTCAATGGATTCAGCTTTGCAAATTACGGCAATGAAATCAACCCTGTAGGCCTCACCCCCACAGAGATGCGGCGGATGTTTGGAGACAAAGTGATTGTCAGCATTAAAAATAATAGAATAAACCTCACGCCGCAGGCACAGTTATGGATGGAGGAGGCCAATGAAGCCATGGGGGTGGGACATTGCGAAGGCATGGCTGTGCTAAGCGCCCTCATGTATTTCAACAAGACAAACCCGACCAACTTTGGTGGCAAGATTGCTGACGAGTTATCTTTCAAGAACCAACTGCTTCAACGAGAAATCGCTTATTGGTGGGCCACTCAAGCCACCCGTCCCGGCGGAGCCATCAAAGTGGATAATTCTCCAAATGATGTTCTAGACACACTTACAAAGACATTTAAAGAAGGTCGAAAAGCTACAGAATGGTGGGTCATGGGCATATATCAGCCCGATGGATCAGATGGTCATTCCGTAACGCCTTTTGCTGTAGCTGATATGGGAAATGACACAGCTAAAATCCTGATCTACGACAATAATATACCAAAAACCCAGAGAGCAGTTGAGATAGATAAGAAAGCAAATGTCTGGAAGTACAATTCATCGATTAACCCTAATGAGCCAGCGGAGCTGTATACCGGCAATGCGAGCACCAAGAGCCTGGAGGTTGTATCCCTCTCGTCGAGATTACAGCAGCAGAACTGCGATTTCTGTGACAGTGGCAACAATTCTGGTCTTGCCGGCTCTAAAGGAACCAAAGGTTCCCTGGGCGGCGGACATGCTCAAATGTGGATCATTGGCAACGGGCGATTCGTGATAACCGATAAAAATGGTCGAAGAATGGGTTTCTTGAATAATTCGAGCAAATTTATAAACGAGATCCCCAATGCTCACAGAATAAGTTTGAAATTCGGGCTCACAACCTCATCCGTTATCGAGTCATTGGACAGTCAGCAGACTTATACCACCACAGTTGATGGTGTGATCGATAATATTGCATCTTTCGATGCTGGTTTAGGCTCGAAAGTCCTATTGCCGGGGGCCAATGGTACGCCTGTACATGGTACGGTGACTGTGACTCAGACTCAGACTCAGACTGGAGACAATATACAGACTATAGCTTGGACGGGCGATCAACCTATTACAACAATCGTAACCATAGGGAACTTGGAAATTATATGCCGAAATCTCCCGAGCGGTAGCACTACGACCTTGGATAGTTCCGGCAAGCTAATCATTGCCTCAACCGGACAAAATAGTGTTCCTGTTATTATAGAGATACATAACCTCTCTAATGGTTATGATTTTGCCAGCAACAGCGGTACTACTTTGAGCCCAGGTGATACTGCAACTGTGGACTTCGGGAAATATCAAAATAACGTGCCCATCGCAATCACAGATCCCAAAGGTCAGACTGTAAGTTCGTCCAATCTAATTAATGAGATATCGAACACTGACAAATGCTTGAGTGTAACCTGTTCAGCCTTAGATCAGTGTCACGACGTAGGCACATGCAATCCGGCAACAGGTTTATGCAGCAATCCGCCGATAGCGGACGGCACAGCCTGTAACGACGGCGATGCCTGTACCCGGTCTGACTCCTGCCAGGCCGGAACTTGTACCGGCGGCAATCCAGTAACCTGTTCAGCCTCAGACCAGTGTCACGATGTAGGCACATGCAATCGGGCGACTGGTGCATGCAGCAATCCGCCGGTAGCAGACGGCAAGGCCTGTAACGACGGCAACGCTTGTACCCAGACTGATTCATGCCTAGCTGGTGTATGCACTGGCAGAAATCCAGTAACCTGTTCAGCCTTAGACCAGTGTCACGATGTAGGTACG
>Ga0209777_10005907_pt1 | contig 13942 bp, 9 predicted proteins | sample FrelakmetHBP12HB_FD_187147 | JGI IMG/M metagenome (GOLD analysis project Ga0209777, IMG submission 187147) | Freshwater lake sediment microbial communities from the University of Notre Dame, USA, for methane emissions studies -HBP12 HB (SPAdes)... | ecosystem: Environmental > Aquatic >...
ATCGCGCCGCCCACGACGACGATCGCGGCCCCCGCCGCTGCCGCACGCGAGGCCGTCTCGGAGTTCAGGCCGCCGGCCGCCGCCAGCGGAATCTTCGTAACTCTTGCCAGGCGCGCGAGCATATCGAACGGGCCTACGCCCGCCTTCGCCAAGGCTTCGGTGGACAGGCCCGCCGTAGGGCTACGGCCCGCAGGCGGGTCCCCGCCCCGCATTTGCACGTCGATAGGGCAGTGGACCGAGACGAATGCCACGCCCCAGTCGGCCATCTGCTCGACGAGCCGCTCCGGCTCCGCCGCACCCAAGAGGTCCACGCCGATGCCGAGGCCGTAGTTGCGGCCGACCTCGATGCACTCGCGGATGGTCGATTCGCTGGCCGCCGCCAGAACGATGGCGTAATCCGCCCCCGCCTTGGCGGCCGCCTCCATCTCCACGCGGCCGGCGTCGGCCGTCTTCATGTCCGCCACGATTTTCTTGCCGGGGAACTTCTCGCGCAGCGCCCGGACGGCATCCAGGCCCTCGCTCTTGATGAGTGGCGTCCCGGCCTCGACCCAGTCGACGCCCTGCGGCACGGCCTCGGCCGCGATGCGCAGGGCACGCTCAAGGTCCAGGAGGTCAAGCGCTAGTTGAAGCGTTACAGGCACGGTAAGAGTTCTCCGTCTTTGTAGTACCTGAGTACCGGAGTACCTGAGTACTCAAGCAAAGAACGCCGCGCGGCCGTATTATTGCTCGCGTACTCCTGTACTTCCGTACTCAGGTACTCCGGTACTCTGGTACTCAGGTACTTCTCTTGTACATCGCCGCGCACCGGGCCGATTCCCAGCACGTTACCGATGCCACGCGGACGTTCTTGGGCACGCGCCTGGCCACCGCCTCCGCAATGACGCGGGCCAGGTTCTCGCTCGAGGGCTGTAACCGGTCGAACGGCGGCACGTCGTTCAGGTACGCGTGGTCAAACGGTTCGAGGACCCCGGCGAGGATACGCTTGGCCTCGACGAAGTCCAGCAGCATCCCCTCATCGTTGAGGCGGCGGCCCTCCAGCCTCAGGTCCACACGCCAGTTGTGGCCGTGCAGCCGCTCGCACTTGCCCTTGTAATTGCGCAGGTTGTGCGCGGCACTGAATTCGGTCGTAATGAACAGTTCGTAAGGCATAGCTCGATTCTAGGGGGTTTTCCGGGGGCACACAAGGCTTTTGTCGCGTGACCGGGACACGTTCTCAGGGAAATGCGTGCCGTGCCGTATTCGCGCGGTGGGCAATCTTGCCCACCGCGCGCACCATGCCGCGGAACACCCACTTCCTGACCTGAGCCGGCCCGACCTACCGCCTGGCGCGCAGTCGTGCCAAGATGCCCAGCCCGCCCGCGGCCAGGAGCGCGAGCGATGCCGGCTCGGGCGTCGTCGTGAAGTCAACAGCGTTGCCGTAGATATACACAGAGTAAATAGGGAACGATGTGCCGTCAATCGTGTCGCTGGATATCGAGCCCTGGGCGACTTCCAAGTCTAACTCGTACTGCTCGCCGGTATCCAGCGTGACCGGACACGGCCACGACGTGGCGCTCATGCTGAGCGGCGGAAAGGTCTCGGCAACAGTATGGTCGAGGAACACATCTCGGACATCCGCATGGATACCGATTCCGTAGTCGCTGGGGACGGCCGACCAGGTGAACGTGGGCGTGGTGGAGACGCCCGTGGAACCGTCCGGAGGGGTCAAGCCCGTCGCGATGCCGCCCGGCGCGGTGCCCGCGAAGTTGACCTTCGAAGAGGCCGCGCCCCCGTTGAAGTTGAAGGTGTAATCCCCGACGGGAAAGGCCGCCCTCAAGGCCGCCTCAGTGCTGAAGTGCGGCCAGGACTCGGCGTTCCACGAGTCGCCGTCATTGTTAAGGGTGAACGACGTACTGTTCGGGCCGGCCACCGTCACGCTGGTGATGCCCGTGCCGTCGACGCTCAGGTCGTAGCCGTAATCGTTCTGGTCCGCGCCATTCAGGTAATATTTCCCATTGACGACCATGACATCGGAAATGGTTATGGCCCCAGGTGCGCCGGACGCCAGGACCCCTACGACGGCACTCGCAATAATTGAGATAAGAACTATGTGTGCGCGCATGGCTCTCTCCTCCTATGGCTCCCGACGCCTTGCCGGCGCCCGGCCTCTGGGGCGCAATGCCGCATGAGGCCGGTCCATGGACAGGCCCTATGCCTGTGGGTCAGTCGGCAAGATCGTAAATGACCCAACCCTTCCCCGGGCTATTAACTTCGGGACTATACATCAGAAATCCGGCCAAGGCAAGTCGGCGGAACAGATAAGCCCTCCTTCGCGGCGCACAAGGCCCCGCGCCACGGCGCGTATGCGCCTATGGGCCCCGGCGTGCCTCGTCCGTGCCTTTGCCGCGCCTCTCCAGCCGGCCGATCTTTCCCAGACTTCGCATCCTCTCGCCCCGGCGTACGCTCCTAACCACGAGCCTTACCGGCCAGGGACCGCCCGCTTCTCTAATCTCCTCGCGAACTGGGGAGACCTGAGTCGAGTGAACCGTTGACGCCGGGCCCGCCGGCCGCTATTAATAGATTGCTATGAAACCGCGGGCGCCGAAGAAAAAGGACAAGGCCTGGCTCCTGGGCCTGGGCCTCGACAACGAGGACGGCCACGTCCGCATTACGCGCGGAGAGAACTTTCACCTCGTCGGCGGCAGCGAGGACACCCACGGCGTCATGCAGGAGAAGGCCGTGAAGTTCAACGAGAAACTCAAACGACGCGGCCGGCGCCTCGAAGAAATCTCCCGCGACGAATTCCGGGATATCGCCCACGACATCGGCCTGACGGACAAGAACCTGCCGTAGCCGGCCAGCAGTAGTAGCCTGTCACGATCAAATCTATGGGTGCCACGGCTGCAAACTGCGCAGCCGTGGCACCCACGTAATCTAGGGCGGTCCTCTCTTGGGGCCTTGGCCCGAGGCAACAACACCCGAACAGAGAATGTTGAATGTTCAATGTTGAATGTTCAGGTTCCAAGTGCGCACTTGAACATTGAGCATTGAACATTCAACATTGCCGTTGCCTTTGGAATTGGGCGGCCGCGCTTCTTTGACGGCAGCCTTGGGCATGCGGCACGGGCGCCCTACGCCTTCGCCGCCGCAAGGCGCTGATGCAGGAACCGGCCGGTGTACGACCGCTCGCAGGCGGCGACCTTCTCGGGCGGCCCGGCGACCACGAGTTGTCCGCCCGCCTGGCCGCCCTCGGGGCCGAGGTCGATTATCCAGTCGGCCTGGCTGATGAAATCGAGGTTGTGCTCGATCACGAGCAAGCTGTGCCCCGCGTGGACCAGGCGGTGGAAGGTTTTCAGCAGGACCTGGACGTCGGCCATGTGGAGGCCCGTGGTCGGTTCGTCGAAGATGAAGAGCCGGTGCTCGCCCTTTTTCGGGGCCGCCAGGTAGGAGGCGAGTTTCAGCCGCTGGGCCTCGCCGCCCGAGAGGCTCGCCGTGCTCTGGCCGAGCCTGAGGTACCCGAGGCCCACGTCGATGAGCGGCCTGAGGTGCTCGACGATGGCCTCGTGCTCGGCAAAGTGGGCCACCGCCTGGTCGACCGTCATATCCAGGATATCGTCGATGTTCTTGCCGTTCCATCGCACGTCGAGGACCTTCTTCTTGAACCGCCGGCCGCCGCACTCCTGGCAGACGACCGTCACGTCGGCCATGAAGTACATGTCGTAGGTGACGGTGCCGACGCCCTTGCAGACCTCGCAGCGTCCGCCGGTGACGTTGAACGAGAAATCTCCCGCGGTGATGCCGGCCACGCGGGCCTTCGGCGTGTCGGCCATCAGGGTGCGTATGGCCGCATATGCCTTCGTGTATGTGACTGGGTTGGAGCGGGTGCTGAGGCCGATGGGCGACTGGTCGACGAGGATGAGGTCGTCGAGTTCGTCGGTCCCCTCGATGTTGTCGCACGCGCCGACCTCCTCGACCGCCTCGCCGCGGCGGTGCTTGAACTGGCCGTAGAGGATGCTGTGGACGAGCGTCGTCTTGCCGCTGCCCGAAACGCCCGTCACGCAGCACAAGAGGCCCAGCGGAATGCGCAGGGTCAGGTCCTTGAGGTTGTGCTGGCGGGCCCCGGTGACGGTGATCCAGCCCTTCGGGCGGCGGGCGTAGGGGGCCATCGCGCGGCCGGCGTGGACCTTCATCTGGCGCGCGGTCTCCGAGGTCGGGCACCGCTTCAGTTGCTCCATCGGCCCGGCGAAGACGACCTGGCCGCCGCTTTCGCCCGCGCCGGGGCCGAGGTCGACGATGTGGGCGGCGGCCCCGATGACCTCCGGATCGTGCTCGACCACGACGACCGTGTTGCCCTTGCCGATGAGGCCGCCAAGTATGCCGATGAGCCGCTGCGTGTCGCGCGTGTGCAGGCCCACCGTCGGCTCGTCGAGGACGTAAAGCGTGTTGGTGAGGCTGGAGCCGAGGGCGGAGGCCAGGTTGATGCGCTGCGACTCGCCGCCCGAGAGCGTGCGGGTCTGGCGGTCGAGCGTCAGGTAGTCCAGGCCTACGTCGTCAAGGTAGGCGAGGCGGTTGCGAATTTCGCGCAAGAGCACCGCGGCCTTCGCCTCGTCCTCGGCCGAAAGGCCCAGGGCCTGGAACCACCGCCGCAGCCCCTTGACGGGCATCACGACGAGGTCTGCCAGGCGCCGGCCGCCGACGAGGATGTTCATCGCCTCCGGCCGCAGCCGCTTGCCGCCGCATTCCGGGCACGGATAGTAGCCGCGGTACCGCGCGATCATCACGCGCACGTGGACCTTGTACCGCTTGGTCTCGAGCCAGTCGAAGAAGCCGCGGATGCCGATCCAGCCGTTGCCGGCCGCCTCGTGATCGCCGTCCCAGACGAACCGCCGGGCTGATTCAGGCAGAGCGACATACGGCACGTCTGTCCGTATGCCGCGCGCGTGGCAGGCCCTGCGGCACTCGCGGTGCAGCTCCTTGTAGGCGGGGGTCTGCCAGCAGGTGATGGCCCCGTTGTCGATGCTCTTGCGCGGGTCTGGCATGATCTTGTTCGGGTCCAGGCCGCTGACGCGCCCGAAGCCCTCGCACGTCGGGCACGCGCCGACGGCGCTGTTGAACGAGAACATTTGCGGGTCCGGCTCCGGGAACTCCCGGCCGCACTTCGCGCAGTTGAACCGGATGTCGAACGCTAGCCGCTGCTCCGCCGAAAAGGGGTCTGACCCCGTAATCTGTTGGGGGTCTGACCCCTTTTCGGCCGGGCCATCCGAGCCCGCGGAAGATTGGTCCGACCCCTTGGTCTGTGGGGAGTCTGACCCCTTTTCCGCGATGGCTGGGGGCGCCTGAGGTGCGTTTGCCGTCGCCGGCGCCTCGTGCTTCGCCAGCACCCGCACCGCCGCACGCCCGTGGCCCACTTTGAACGCCGATTCGAGCGATTCCGCCAGCCGCGCGCGGCCGTCCGTCACCGGCTCCGCCAGCACGAGGCGGTCGATGACGACCTCCAGCGCGGAGGGCAGGTCGGCCTCCGCGATCTCCGAGACCTCCGCCACGCGCCCGCCCAGCCAGAGCCGCCGCAGGCCAAGCCGCTCCAGCTCCCGCCGCAGGCTGTCCCACGGCCGGTCGGCCCGCTCGACGGGCGCGGTCACAAGCAGCCGCGAGCCGCCGGGCAGTTTCAGCACCTCGTCCACCGCCCCGGCGACGGTGTGCTTGACGACGCGGACGTTACAGGCCGGGCAAATCGTTTCGCCGACGCTCGCGAAGAGCAGCCGCAGGTAATCCGATATCTCCGTGGCCGTTCCGACCGTCGATCGGGCGTTCTTGACGGTGTTTTTCTGCTCCAGCGCGATGGCCGGGGGCAGGCCCGTGATGGAATCGATCGGCGGCCGCTCCATCTGCTCCAGAAACTGGCGGCTGTAGGCCGAGAGCGACTCCACGTACCGCATCTGGCCCTCGGCATAGAGGGTGTCGAAGGCCAGGCTGGACTTGCCCGATCCGCTGACGCCCGTCACGACCGTCAAGGCCCGGTGGGGGATCGAAAGGTCGATCCCCTTCAGGTTGTGCGTTCGGGCGCCCCGTAGTTCGATGCTTCGCTGCATAGGCGCGATAACTCCATCGTAAGGAATCCTGAATCATACCACGCCCTGCGGCCGCCGTCAACGCCGCGCGACGTTTCAGCGGCAACACGCGGCGACCGAGGTCGCCGGCTAAATGTGCCCGCGCCGACCCACTGCCGTTTCTGACCCTGCCCTCCCTTTGCGTTCTTTGCGTCTTTGCGTGAGCCCCATGCCGTTGACTTTGAACCTTGAACTTTGAACTTCCTTTCCTGGCCGTTGACGTAAGTCGCACTTTTGCAAAAACACTTACGAACGTGAAATTTTTTACAGCGACTGCGAGCGGCGGGAACTTGGAACCCGCCTGGGCGGGCAGGCCGGGGGACCGGAACGGGACGGCATGAAGACGATGGCGGCAGTCGTGATTCGGGGTCCGGGGATTTGGACAAAGAGGACCGAAACAGACGGGAACCAGTGGCCGACCGTCAGGCGATCCGGCCTTAGTCGCCCGGCTGGAGGCAAAGGCGGGGCGAATCCTGGCCGCAAAGGGCCCAACATAGGGAAGCGTCCCTAGTATCCCGGCAGCCGCTACCACAACGGCAACTTCTACTCGCCGCTCGATGCGGCGCTGGTGGACTGGTCGGTCGTGCCCGAGACGGCCACGTTCGATGGCGCGCCGGCGAGCGGCTACATCACGGAGTTTACGGTCGCGCCGGAGCCGGCGACGCTGGCGCTGTTGGCCCTGGGCGGGGCACTGCTTAGGCGTTGGCGTGGGCAGCCCCGACCGCCATTCAACAGCGTGGGTGCATAGCACCTACCCTATTCTTGCGGCCCTCGGCGCCGCCGCGCGCCGGTCGGGCGATTCACGGCTTCCACGCCACGGTTGCCGCCTCGGCGTTGACCGCGCGCACGGTAACTTGACCGCCGCTTGCCGCATTGACGAGGGAGATCGTCCGCTTCTGGCCCGGCGGCAGATCGAAATAGTTGTCCTCGAAGACCGCGCCGCTTGAACCCTCCAGCTCCAGCACGACCTGCTTGGCAAAGACATCTGTCGCCACTTCGACGCGGTCGCCTTCCTTCCGCACCGTCAAATGCGCCTGGGGCAGATGCAGGTAACGCTCGCCGATCAAGAGGCACGTCGCCTCATGGCCCGCAACGGTCGCATGCAGGAACTCGCTGCGCAGGCTGATGTCGCCCAGCGGCGTCAGGTCCAGGCACCGCTTGGCCTCGCCCGGCTTCAGCGCGATTTCGGCCTGCAATTTGCCGCGCGACTTGCCGTCGAAACCCCGTCGCTGCACGACCAGCGTGCCGGCCACCGGCTGCATCGAGTCGTTAATTACCCACGCGCAAATCCTGTCGGCCGTGCGCTCCAGCGAGACCAGGACCGGCTCGTACGCGCGGCGGAGGTAATAGTAGGCGATCTTTGGCTCGAGGTAGTAGTCGATGACGCTGGAGTAGATCATCGGCCACGTGTCGTTGAGCCGCCAGACCATGTTGCCCCAGCAGCGCCGGTTGCCGTCGGGCATGCCGTCGGGCACGCCGCGCCGCTCGCGTTCAACGCGCTCGCGCAGGTACTCGCCATGCGCGCTGCCGATGACGCGGATCAACTGCCCGGCCGTCGCGGGATCGCAGAATTGCTCGATCGCGCCGACCCGGTCCCACGTGGCCACGCCCGTGGAGTGATACGCCCACGCGGGCGGCCAGGCAGGCTGGCCCGGCTTGCGGACGGCGGGATCGAACCCCTCGGGCCACAACTCCGCCTCGCTCATGAATCGTCGCATGCCGGCCAGCGACGGCGTGCTAGCGCGAAGCACCTCCGAGGCGTACAAGGGCGCCGACGCCAGCGGCTCATAGTTGATCGTCGTGTAATCGTGCCAATCGCCCTCCAGCGGATAGTTGCCCGTTGGCACGCCCCCGTACGGCGAACTCGGATGGAACAGCCGCCCGGGGTCCAGCCGCGCGCACGCCTCCGGCAGCATGCGTTCAAAGATCTCGCGCTTGGCGTCGGGGACATCGGTCGTGGAACTCCACAGGTACTGCTCGTTGCCGCCCACCCACAGCAGCAGCGACGGATGATTGCGCAGGCGGCGGATCGTCTGCTCGACTTCGGCGCGGCAGTTGTCGAGGAAGGCGGTGTCGCCCTTGCTGTGGCTGTAGAAGCCGAACATGAAGTCCTGCCAGATGAGAATGCCCCGGCGATCGCATTCTTCGTAGAATGACGGCGGTGGCAACTCGCCCTCGCCCCACACGCGGATGACGTTCATGTTGCCACGCTCGGCCAGGTCGAGCAGGCGCTTGGCGCGATCCGCATTCCAAACGTGCGTGAGGCCTTCCAGCGGCGCCCAGTCGCCGCCGCGCAGGAAGACGGGCCGGCCGTTGATGTCGAAGCGAAATCGCCTCTCGCCCGTGACCGGGTCGCTCAGCACCGGCTTGACATCGCGAATGCCGAAGGTGATGCGCCGCCGGTCCAGCACGCGATTGCCGTCGCTCAGGCTGATGTCCAGGGCATACAGCGGCTGCTCGCCGGACATGCGCGGCCACCAGAGTTTGGGCTCCAGCACGGGAATCTCGAGATCGGCCGTGTGCGTGAAAGGACTCGCCGCGTCACGCGCCTCTCTCTGCGGGGATAAGGAAGCGTGGCTCTCCGTCCGCCGCCCCGACGGCTCGACGAGGGTCCACCACAGTTCCGCATTGGCCCCGCCGGTTTCGACGTGGACGACCGCCTTGGCCGCGCGGCAGTCCGGCGACAATGGCGTGCGAACGCAGACATCCTCGATCCACGCCTGCTCGCGCAGGTCCAGCACCACGTCGCGATAGACGCCCACCTTGGCGAAGTGCGGCGCGGCGCCCAGGTACGAACTGAAATCGCCGTGGCACTTGCGCTTGCATTCATCCCTGAACCGGATGGGCGAGAAGAAGACGATCACCAGCGTGTTCTGCTGCCCCGGCGGCGCGAGGCGATCCTTCACGTCAACGGAGAACTCGCGATACATGTTGGCGAAATGCCCGATCGGGGCGCCGTTGAGCCATGCATCGGCCAGCGTGTCCAGCCCCTCGAAACGCAGCAGCGCCGGCCCGGCCGCCGCCCGGGGTGTCTCAAACCGGCAGACGTACGCCCAGTTCTTCTCGCTCACCCACGAGCAGGCGGCGGCGTTCTTGCCCACGTGCGGATCGGGGATGAGGCCGCGCTGAAGTAGGATTTCGTGCACCTCTGCGGGCATGGGCGCGGCCAGCCACGTCTTGTCCGGCGAAGCCGCCTCGCGCGCGAGCGCCGCGATGTCGGGCTTGTCGGTGTCGAGTTGCTTGACGAGCCAGTTGTCCTTCAGCGCCAGTTGCCGCCGGCAGGCCGCATCGTCCGCCGCGGCCGTCCCCGCCGCGACGAGTAGCCATCCAAGAAGGATGATCGCTACGGGAATCCGACATCGCGTTATAGACATGTCCTGCCTCCGCTGTGTGATAGCGACTCTTCTGAGCGACGGAAAAGGCCTTGCGGGCGCGAGCGAAGCCACGACGCCAGCCTATTGCCCCGCCCGCCCCCGCGTCAAGGGTAATGCGCTGCGCAAACTCCCGGCAAATCCGGTTGCCGAAGTCGGGATTTGCTGTATAATTCCCCATTCTCGCTGCCAAGACTTTAACCGCGGAGGACGCTGAGAACGCAGAGGGAGGCTCTTTTTTTAAAAGAAACCAAGGCACTTGTTTTCTCAGCGTTCTCGGCGATCTCTGCGGTTCAATCTGTTAGAGCCTTTAACTTCGGATCGGAGAAACCGTGTTTCGACCGCAAATCAAGGTGTTGGACTGCACCATCCGCGACGGCGGGCTGGCGAACGATTCGTTCTTCAGGCTCGAGACGGTGCGGGCCGTGTACAAGGCCTGCTGCGAGGCACGGGTCGACTACGTCGAACTCGGATACCGCAATTCGCGGGAGATGCTCGAGCCGGACGAGTACGGCCCGTGGCGGTATTGCGAGGAGGAGGACCTGAGGAAGGTGGTCGAGGGCATCCCGAACGCCGGCACGAAGGTCGTGATCATGCAGGACGCCCACAAGGCGAAGGCCGAGGACCTGCTGCCGAAGAAGGATTCGGTGGTCGACATGATCCGCGTGGCCACGTACGTCAAGGACATCGACAAGGCCATCATGCTGGAGAATGCCGCGCGCGAGAAGGGCTACGAGACGACCATCAACATCATGTCGGTCTCGATCGAGTCGGACTGGGAACTGGACCCGGCCCTGGAGCAGATCGAGCGGGAGACGGGCGTGAAGGCGTGTTACGTGGTGGACTCGTTCGGGGCGCTTTACAGCGAGCAGGTGGATTACTTCGTGACGAAGTACCAGCGTGCGCTGAAGAACAAGGAAGTGGGCGTCCACTTCCACAACAACCAGCAACTGGCGTTTGCGAACACGATCCAGGGGATCATCCGCGGCGCGAACTTCCTGGATTGCACGGTGTACGGCCTTGGCCGCGCGGCAGGCAACTGCCCGACGGAGCTGTTGCTGGGTTTCCTGAAGAATCCGAAGTTCAACATCCGGCCGATCCTGGACTGCGTGGCGGAGACGATACTGCCGCTCCAGAAGGAGATCGAGTGGGGTTACATGATCCCGCACATGATCACGGGGATTCTGAATCAGCACCCTCGCGCGGCGATGGCGATGCTGAGGGGCGAGGACCGCAAGAAGTTCCGCGAGTTCTACGACAAGATGCTGGAGCTGGTGGAGTAGGGGGGCACGGTGGTTCGCCGCCCGCCAAGGGGCTGGGTGCCACGGTCGCTTGGCGACCGTGCTCTGCGTCGAACGGCGGCACGGTTGCTGAACTGCGCAACCGTGGCACCCGGCTGTTGCTTGGCCGTGTGCCTAGAACGGGGCCTGGCCCGTCACTGCGACATGGTCACGCAAAAGCGTGACCATGCCCCCCCAAGAGTGACGCAGCACCGGCGTCGTTTGTTTTTCATGGAAACTCCGTCGGTCCCCCGAATATAATCCGTGAGTTGAAGTGCCAAGTGCGGCTGGTTTCGGCGCGAGGATGCTCTTGAACACGCGGCTGCCGTTGACCAGAGGCGTGGGCGGTCGGGACGCAGGCGGGGCCTATGTCCACATTGTTTGCCATGTTGGCGACGGACCCGGAGCCGGGCACGGTGAAGCCGGGCCTGGCGGCGGAACTCGGCGTGCCGACCGCGGTGAAGATTTACCGCAGTTTCGTGATGGATTTGTGCGAGCGGTTCGCGCGCCTGTCGGTCGACAGCCGCATACTGGCCTATGCCCCGCGCGGGTCGCGCAAGTCGGTGGGCCTGCTGGCGTCGCGCCATTGGCGCCTTGTCCGGCAGGAAGGGCCGTCGCGGGGCCAGGTGCTGGCGAACCTGTTTGAGGAGGCGTTTCGCCTGGGCCACCGGCGCGCGGTGGTGCTGACGACCGATTGCCCGACGGTGCCCGACGGATTCATCATCGAGGCGTTCGACCGGCTGCTTATCGACGACGTCGTTCTGGGGCCGACCACGCAGGGGGGCGTTTACCTGGTGGGCCTGAGCCTTGAGCGGCCGGAACTGTTTCTCGGGGTCGACTTCGGGGCAGCGGGCGTCTTCGACGCCCTCGTGGAGCGGGCCGAGGCGTTCGGCTTGGTGCTCGGCCTTGTGCCGCATTGGTACGAGGTCGGCGACCGGGCGGGGCTGGACCTCCTGGCGAGCCACCTGCGTGCCCTGGCGGCGGTGGGGGGCGAGGCGATGCCGAAGCGGACGCAGTCGCTGCTTCAGAGGCTGAAGTTGGCCGAGTGAAGACATTTTAGATTTTAGATTTTGGATTTTGGATTTCACGGCGCGGCTCGCCTGGCATGGTGCGCAAGGCGCGGCCTTGCCTGGGGTCCTTCAATCTAAGATCAAAAATCTAAAATCTAAAATAGGCGGGCCGACGGTTGCACCTGTGAGGGGTTGTGCGGGAAAGGGAGGCGGCCTATGACCAACGACATCGACCAAGAGGTCCGAAACTCGACAATCCTCATCGCCGACGATACGGAGCAGAACGTCGAACTCCTCCAGGCGTACCTCGATGAACTCGGCTGCCGCGTTGTCACGGCCTTCGACGGCCAGCAAACCCTCGACCGCGTGGCCGACGCCAAGCCCGACCTCATCCTGCTGGACATCATGATGCCCAAGCTCTCGGGCTTCGAGGTCTGCCGCAAGCTGAAGGCCGACCCCGCCACCCGCAACATCCCCATCTGCATGGTGACTGCGCTGACCGAGGAAGGCGACATCGAGCGGGCGGTGGAGGCCGGCACGGATGACTTTCTCTCGAAGCCGATCAACAAGTGGGAACTGCTGACCCGCGTCCGCAGCCTCCTTCGCGTCCGCCATCTCCAGAGCGAATTGGAACGGACGCTGACGTACCTGGAAGAGGTGGACCAGGCGCGCGGCCCGGCGGGCGAAGACTGAAGACGATTGCGGATTTGAGATTTGAGATTTCAGATTTCAAATTGCGGATTAAAAAAGGATAACGGCCCGCCTTTCGAGCCCGCCGCGTAAGCGGCGGGTTATGCTATACTGGCAGTGACCACCAAACAGCAAGGAGGCCTATGGCCCCCGCCCGCGGAAACGACATTCACGCCTTCGTCGAAGCCCACGCCGCAGACCTGCGGACGTACCTGGCCGACCTCATCCGCGCCCGGACGGTGAATCCGCCGGGGGATGAGCACCGCGCGGCCAAGGTGCTCACCGGTTTCTGCGTGCGGCATGCCATCGCGTACGAGACGTTCGAGAAGCGGCCCGGCCGCACGAACGTCGTGGCACGCATCGGCTCCGGGCGGCCGCGCATCGTGGTCCCGATCCACTTCGACACCGTGCCGGCGGGCGACGGCTGGGTCACCGACCCGTTCGAGCCGGTCGTCCAGGACGGTCGCATGATCGGCCGGGGCGCCAAGGACAACAAGGGCCCCATGGCCGGGATGATGCTGGCCGCGCGGTACCTCAAGGAGCACGAGCGCGACTTCTCGGGCCAGGTGATCTTCATCGGGGCGGCGGACGAGGAGGCGGGCAGCGCGCTGGGCATGCAGTACCTGCTGGAGGAGTGCGGGCTGGAGGCGGAGGCGGCCATCGTCCCCGACGCCGGCTACAACATGCGCGTCATCGACGTCGGCGAGAAGGGCCTCTTGCACCTGAAGGTGCTGGCCGTCGGGCGGCAGGCCCACGGCAGCGAGCCGGAGCGAGGGGCGAGCGCCCTCTGGCCGATGGTCGATTTTCTGAACGCAATCCGCCGCTGGCGGCCGCCCGACCCGCCGTCCGACCTCTTCACGCCGCCCACGCTCAACATCGGCGCCATCCACGCGGGGACGGTTCCCAACATGGTCCCTGGCCTGTGCGAGTGCCTGATCGACATACGTTACCTGCCGGAGAGTGACGGGCGGGAGATCCTGGCCTATCTGGGGCGGGTGCTGCGCGAGGTCGAGAAGCTCAGTCCGGGCGTGCGGATGGAACTGGAAGTGCTCTCGCACCAGTTGCCGTCGCTCGTGTCGGCGGACCATGCGATGGTGGCGCACCTGGAGCGCGAGACGGAAGCGGTGACCGGCCGGCGTCCGTTGCGGCGCGGGCAGTCGGGGGCGACCGTCGCGAAGTTCCTCATCCTTCGCGGCATTCCGGCGGTCGGGTTCTCGTGCGGCCCGGAAGGGGCCGAGCACATGGCGGGCGAGTGGATCGACCTGGCTGAGGTCGGCCGGTTCGCCGAGGTCATGACGCGGGTCTTGCTGGGGCTGTTCAGGGGAGGCGAGGGCGCATGAGGAATGCAAGTTACGCAGGCCGGGGCAATGTGACGGCATTGTTGCCCTATTTAGCCCCCCGTGAATACACGGGGGGCCGCATGGCTCGGGCGCCCGCGACGCGCCGCCACCGGTGTATTCACCGGTACGTGTTTAGCGCCCGTATCGCGGTGTGGCACGGCTGGC
>Ga0209777_10005908_pt1 | contig 13941 bp, 11 predicted proteins | sample FrelakmetHBP12HB_FD_187147 | JGI IMG/M metagenome (GOLD analysis project Ga0209777, IMG submission 187147) | Freshwater lake sediment microbial communities from the University of Notre Dame, USA, for methane emissions studies -HBP12 HB (SPAdes)... | ecosystem: Environmental > Aquatic >...
GTTCTGAAAGACTTGGTGGTGGACTTTTCTTGTTTCTTCACGAACCTGCAACGCATACTCCCGTGGTTTATCAACGACGAGCCGAAGCCGAGGGGTTCCGAGCAGCTTCAGTCGCCAAAACAGGCCGAGGAGATTCTCGAAGCGGTCAAATGCATCCTCTGTGGCAGTTGCGCCGCCAGTTGCCCGTCGTCATGGATGAGCCTCGATTACCTCGGCCCCGCGGCGCTTCTCAAGGCCTTCAGGTTCATTGCCGATTCGAGAGATAAGGCCGCGGACGAGCGCATAAGGGTCGTCAACAGCCAGGACGGCGCATGGCGCTGCCACACCATTTTCAATTGCGTCGAGGCATGCCCGAAGGAAATCAATATCACCGATCACATAACGCGCCTTCGCAAAAAAATATTCATGGCCAGGATTTGATCGGGAGTGGATAGGAGACGGTAGCGCATCCGTACGGATGCAAAAGAATGCAGGCGAGGACGTCCTTACAGACGCCCGTCTGGGCGCCTGCGTTACACCGCAAACGAGGTTTTTATGGAAGGAATCACATATAAATGGGCTGGCTCGATATGGGAACATCTCCGCTATCGCTGGCATACCGGGATGGTGGCGTGGATGCTCCATCGCGTGACCGGGGTGGGCATAACACTTTACCTCGGGCTTCACGTGTGGAGCATATCCAAGATTTACGGCGGGCCTGAGAAATTCGAGCATGCGATGAACCTTTATCGCACTCCACCCTTCAAGATTCTCGAGATAATGCTGTTTGGGGCCGTTATATATCACACATTTAACGGCATGAGGCTGCTCTGGTGCGACTTCCTGGGCGGCGCGCGCTACCACAAGCAGCTCTTCTGGGGCTTCATGACCGCAGGCGGCATAACATTCCTCACCGGCGCGGCATTTATGGCTTCGCATATTCACTGGTGATTAATATTACAATATGTTGCATTGCTCGCTTGACACAAACAGTCGGGATCAATAAAATAACTATACTAAAGACTTTTTTGAAAAAACGGGGCCGTGGCGAAGTTGGCTATCGCGCCGGCCTGTCACGCCGGAGATCGCGGGTTCGAGCCCCGTCGGCCCCGTTAAAAAAACCGGCCTCCACAACCTCAAAGTGGGGGCCGTTTCTTTTTAGCCGGATACTTGACACTTATCATCCAATACTTAACAATTTATGATGATGGTCAAACCCTTACCGGAAAGAGAGTGAATAGTTGTCAGAATCCGTTTTTCTAAAGGCATGCCGGAGAGAGCCTGTCGAGTACACGCCGGTATGGCTGATGAGGCAGGCGGGGCGCTACATGGAGGAGTACCGGAGAATCCGCGCAAAATACAGCTTCCTCGAAATGTGCAAGACCCCCGAAGTGGCCGCCGAGGTCACTCTGCAACCCATTGACAAACTCGGCGTGGACGCCGCCATATTATTCGCGGACATCCTCCTGCCGCTCGAAGGCATGGGGATTGACCTTGAATTCACGAAGGGCGAAGGGCCTGCCATCCACAACCCTGTCCGCACCGCCGCCGACGTCAAGGCGCTCAAGGTCGGCGAGGCCGGGGAGACCGTGCCTTACGTGATAGAAGCCGTTCGCATCGTCAAGCGGGAACTCGGAGGTCGTGCGCCCCTGATCGGCTTTTCAGGCGCGCCTTTCACCCTTGCGAGCTATATGATCGAAGGCGGCCACTCGCGGAATTATCAACTGACCAAGGCGATGATGTACAACGATCCCACAAGCTGGCATTCGCTCATGGAAAAGCTTGCCGAGGTGGTTCGCAGGTACCTGAATGCGCAAGTCGCCGCGGGCGCGGAGGCGGTTCAGATATTCGATTCATGGGTCGGGCGCCTTTCTCCCGGAGATTACGTGGAATACGTCAAGCCGCATATAAAAACGCTGATGGGCGGGCTGGAGGGCGGCGTTCCGGTTATCCATTTCGGCACGGACACGGCAACACTCCTCGCTCACATGCGAGACGCCGGTGGAGATGTTATAGGGGTTGACTGGCGCATTGACCTCGATCGCGCATGGGAGATGATCGGCTATGATCGCGCGATACAGGGAAACATAGACCCCATTGTGCTTTTCGGCTCTCCCGATTTCATCAGGAAGCGGGTAAAGGGAATCCTTGACCAGGCCGGCGGCAGGCCGGGGCATATTTTCAACCTCGGCCACGGCATTCTCCCTGAAACGCCGGTGGAAAACGCGCGCGCTTTGGTGGATTCTGTGCACGAGTTAAGTCAAAAATAATTTACGGAATAAGGAACTTCTCCGATGTACATGATGTTTGTAGATGAATCAGGTGATCCGGGTTATCCAAGAAATGGTAATTGGGAAAGTTTTGAGGGATCTATCAGATTCGCACGAGTTGGAGCCATACTGCATGGACGGAAATGGAGAGCATGGAATCGAAGATTGACTCAATTCAAACAAAACAGGGGCCTTACATGGGATTCTGAATTAAAAGCTTCCCATATTAGGCGAGGGGAAGGCGCGTTTGTCGGATGGGATCGGCCACGTCGCGACTTGTTTATGCAAGACATCTTGCAGCTTATAGGCGGGAATATAGATATTACGATATTAGGAATTGTAATTGATAAGACCCAAGTAGACATCACAAGAGGAGATCGGCTGGTCAAACCAGAAATACGGTCTATGGAACTTCTATTGGAAAGGTATAACCTTTTCTTGCGTCAGCAACGAGATCGAAACGGTATTGTTGTTCTTGACCCCGTGCATGAAGATAGTGATGATAACATCCGACATTTTCAGTCATATCTGCAGGCACGTTCTGTCCATCTACAGCCACTTCACATCGTTGAGAGCACGTTTTTCGCTAAATCTCATACTTCCAATATGATCCAAATATCGGACATTTGCTCAAATGTATTTTACAGACATGAAAACGGCAGGGCGGGAAGCGAAAACGAATTTACTTACATATCAAACCGTTTCTGGCGTTGCAACAACAGAATTCAGGGATATGGTATTAAAAGGTGGCCATAAAAGAAACCCCCGAGAGTTTCTCAGGGGCTTTTTATCGCGGCCAAGGGAGCATTACCTCCACCAGTCGCACACTTACGGCTGTCTTGGTCGCTATATTAATGTTACACCAATATACGAAATATACAAGAGGGGATGCAATTTAATTTGTCCCTTTCTCGTTTTTTTATGTGAATTGTGAATTATGGAAATGATTGGCGTTTTTTTGATCGGATTCGGTCAAGTTTCATCTCTGGATGAACTGGGCGCTTTCCTGAAGCATGTGACCGGACGAGAACCGTCTCAGGAAATGATCAGAGGCGCAAGGGCGCGATACGAGCGGATAGGCGGCTCTTCACCTCTTCTGAAAATCACCCGAAAGCAGGCGAAAAAACTTAAAGTATTACTTGAAATATCAGGCATAAGCGCCAACATTTATATAGGAATGCGCCACAGTCCACCAACAATTCATGAAGCCGTTGTCGAAGCGAAAAAGCACCAGATCAAACAGGCCGTTGTGATTACGCTCGCCCCTCAATATTCCGAAATGAGCGTTGGCGCTTATCTCAAGTTGTTTGACCAAGCACTTGAGGATAACGGAAATCCATTTCCGGTCAAAAAGGTGCGCTCTTATGGCGCCCATCCTATTTTCATCGAGGCCGTTGCAGCGAATCTGAAGGATGCAATGGAGCGCGAGCCAGCCATGAACCCCGCCTCTACTCCCGTCATATTCAGCGCGCACAGCCTGCCGGCCAAAATCATTGAAAAGGGCGATCCATATCTCGATGAGTTAAAACAAGGGATGACGGGCGTTTCGGAGCGCCTTAAAATCGGAAATGCGCGACTTGCGTTTCAAAGCAGGGGTGGCGGGCCGGGCGAGTGGCTGGGGCCGTCAATTGAGGAAGTCATCGAGGACTTCAAGCGCGAGGGAAAGGCCCAGGTGGTCGTATCGCCCCTGGGTTTTGTATCAGATCACGTTGAAACGCTTTATGATATTGACGTGGCCGCGAAGCTGAAAGCGAAGGAGTTGGGCTTGGAATTTCGCCGCGCGGCTTCTCTTAACGATTCGCCGGGTTTCATAAAACTGCTTGCGGCGCTTGTGAAGGAGAATATCGCTTGAGGCGCGTTGTCATCATCGGCGGCGGAATATCCGGCCTTGCCGCCGCATATTATCTCAAACGATACGCCTCCGAAAAAGCGATACCCATCGAGATTCGGGTCCTCGAGCGCGAGCGCCGCCTTGGAGGCACGATCAAGACCGTGTACGAAGACGGGTTCACAGTCGAGGGCGGCCCGGATTGCTTCCTCTCCGAAAAACCGTGGGCCTTGACAATGGCGCGCGAAATGGGCGTCGAATGGCAGATAGTGGGCACCAACGAGGAAAATAAGGGCACTTACATATATTCAGATGAAAAGCTGTATCGGCTTCCCGAAGGCGTCATGCTGATGGTGCCTACCCGCATTCTGCCGATGCTCACAACGGGCCTTCTGACCCTCCACGGCAAAATTCGCATGGGCATGGACCTCTTTATTAAGCCCCGCAAGGACGATGTCGAGGAATCGCTTGCCGAATTTGTGACGAGGCGGCTGGGCAGGGAGGCGCTCGAGAAGATTGCCGAGCCTCTTGTGGCCGGAGTTCATGCCGGGGCGCCGGAGAGCATGAGTCTTCGCGCAACTTTTCCCCGTTTCAAGCAGCTTGAGGATGATCATGGCAGCCTGATAAAAGGCATGCTGGCGCGCATGAGGCAGACCCATAAGAAAAATAGCGGCGACAATAACCCGTTGACAATGTTCGTCACCTTCCACGACGGTCTTGGCGAATTTATCGGACATCTCCGCTCAACTTTTAAGGACGAAGAATTATTGATCGGGCACAGCGTAACAACTATAATGAAAAAGACCGCCGGGGGTTGGCTAATAAATATAGTTAACGCTCCCATGATGGAAGCGGACGCGATTATATCAGCGGTGCCCGCTTATCAGACATCGGCTTTTCTCCACAATGTTGACACCGAGCTGGCCGAGGAGCTTCGTCAAATACCTTATGTTTCGACGGCTACAGTAAGCCTGGCTTTCGAGTCGCATATTCTGCCCAAACTGAAAGGCTTCGGTTTTGTTGTCCCGCGCGATCAAAACAGGAAAATAATGGCCGCCACTTGGACGAGCCGTAAGTTTTTCAATCGCTCGCCCGAAGGAACAACGCTTCTCCGATGCTTCTTCGGCAGCGCCCATCAGCCGGGAATGTTCAATCAGGATGATGAAACTTTCATAAGAACCGCGCTCGCGGAACTGCGCCACATCGCCGGATTGAACGCCGAGCCTCTGAAGGCCTGGGTATTCCGATGGCCCTTCTCGATGCCGCAGACAATCATCGGCCATGAAGCAAGGATGCAGCGTATCCGGGAGCGGCTCGCTCTATTGCCCGGCATCGAAATCTGCGGCGGGGCATACTACGGCCTCGGCATTCCGGACTGCGTCTATCAGGGCCAATTGGCGGCTGAAAGACTGGCAAATTGGCTGGCCCAACAGGCGGGTTAAACCCCAAATGCAGGGCGAAAAATGAATTATCTTTTGTGGCCCCTGATTTCTTTCCTTGTGCTGCCGACCGGCTGGCTGGAATACAAGCTATTGGCCAGAACACGGTCGGGAATTCTTCTATGTCCCATCAATTTTTGCCTACTCTATGGCCCGTGGGTGATGGCCATAGTTATTTGTTTGCAAGGATGTCCCTTATTTCAATACCGAGTCCCGTTGGCAGCTCTTGGCTTCTGTATGGTGATTTCAGGGATCTTATTATGGATATGGGCCATTCCTTATATTGCTGCCGTTCCCGGGCAATTGGAGACAAAGCCTCAAGAACTTGTAACCATGGGTCCTTACAGGTGGACCAGGCACCCTCTATACCTTGGGCATGTATTTTTTATCAGTGGAAATGTTCTTATCTTCGCGCCCAGCCTGTTTCCGGAAACGATAATTCTCTGGATAGTAGCGGCAATCGCATCGAAATATGAGGAAAGAACGAGGCTTGAGCCACAATTTGGCGAGGCTTTTCGGGAATATAAGGCTAAAACTCCTCTATTTTTGCCCAATTGGGGACTTTACCTATATGCTTTTCTATTTTTATTAGCAATATTTCTTTCCGGGTTTAGATATAAGTTTTAGAAAAGCGCTATTTAGGAGGCTGGAAATCCCTCCTGGTCTTGAGGAGGGCTTCGAATTTTTCGATGCCGTCCTCGAGGTTTTTCGAGGCGGCTTTTACATCGGGGGCGCCGCGAACGGCCTGCGCGAGGCGCATCAGGTTATCCACATCGTCGAAAAGGCCCATATCGAACTGGTAAAGCTGCTCCAGCTCCGGCTCGCGGATTAATACCGGGTCGAAATAGCCTGCGTAGCCGTAAGCGTCGTACCGGATGGTTTCCGTCAGGCGTTGAATTTTGCGATGAGCGCGGTCTATGTACTCGAGGTCCATGATCTTTTTATCGTCCACCAGGTCACGTTTCGCGTCTTCGAGAACCTTTTTCACATCGCCAAGTTTCCCCGCAACTGCCACTCTGACCGCCTTGTCGGTGTCTCGGAAGGCCTCCTTGTCCTGATAGCCCTTCATGCCGGGGATAAGGCGGGATAATTTCTCGAAATACTCAGACCAACCTCTGGCTTTTGTCATAATGAAAAACCATCCTTTCCTTGATGCTTATAAAATAGCCCAAAACGCTGAAATATGCTACACTAATAAGGCAAAATTAGCTAAAAAACTGATTCGTTCCATGCAATAAGTCTTTTGCGGGAGGAATGACGGTGTCAAAGAAAATTGGCATAATTATCCTGTTTTTTATTTTCACATTACTTTATAGTTACGCTGCAAGCGACGAGAATCCGCCATCATCGCCTTGGAGCCCCGGCGTCAATATGGAACCGGCGCCTTCCGCTCCTGCCCCGGCTCCTGCTCCTGAACCTTCTCAGCCTGCGCCCGCGCCTCAGCCAGCGCCGTCTCAACCTGCTCAGGCGACCCCTGAACAGCATGTGCCCGCCCCCCAACCTGCCGGCCCTCCGCCCACCACAGCGGCGCCCGCTCCACAGGCAACCCCCGAACAACCTGCGCCCGCCGATGAAAATGCAAATAAGGCCAAGGAACTGGTCGCGGCGGGCATAGGATTTATCGGTAATAAACGGTTTAACGACGCCATCAAAGTGTGCGGCGAGGCGGAAAAACTCGACCCGACGCTTGCGCAGGCGCCATTCTGCATCGGCATGGCTTACCGATTCCTCGGCAAATCGGCGGACGCCATCGCGCCTTATGAACGCGCGAAAAAGCTCAAACCCGATGAGGGAAACATCTATATTCAACTCGCCGAAACCTACCTCGACATCGGAAACAGGGCAAAGGCGATCGAGATTTATCGCGAAGCGATCAAGCTGGTTAAAAAAGACACCGACCGCGATAAAGCAAGAGACGGCCTCATCGGCATCTTTATTGATGACGGGAACTGGAACGATGCGATGGCGCTTCTGGAAGAGGCCATCAAAGCCAATCCCCTGATCGCCAAGCGATATACTCAACGCGGCAACGTCTACGCGGAAATGGGGAAGTACGCCGAGGCCATGGCGGATTATAACAAGGCCCTCGATCTGTTGCCCGGCGATGTCGGCGCAATAATGGGGCTGGCAAGGGTTCAGATACTCACCGGAAAGCCACAGGATGCCCTTAAAACCCTGGAACCGGCTCTGAAAAAATATCCGAACGACCCCGCCGTTCATCTGGTGAACGGCAAGGCCCTGATCTCGTCAGGAAAACATAAGGAAGGAATTGCGGAAATAGAGCTGGCGGTTAAGAAGGGCGCAAAAAGACTGAGCATCCTCATGGGAGCGGCCCAGGCCCTCATCGAGGCCAAAGATAACGATCGCGCTATCGAGATTCTGAAGCAGGCCGCTCAGCTATCGCCCAAATCCCCCAAACCGCACGAAATACTGGCGAATTTATACGATGGCATGGGCAAAAAAGAAGAAGCCGCCGTGGAACGGGCAAAAGCGAAAGAACTGAGCGGACAATAGAAAGTGATGAGTGATTTTATCGCCGTCCTTGATATATTTGTTTTCTAAGTTTCCCGCCTGGATGTTCCCAGTGGGTTTCAGTTTCCTTCATCATTTGTTTCATCATGATGAAGCCGTGGCGCTATTTTACTTAACCCACGTTTCCCTGTCGCGTTCGAGCACGAAGAAGTTGCTGAATTTGCGCAGTTTTCCCAGCGCTATGAATGCCTTTCCGAGGTAAATGTCTTCATTTTCCGGGTCCACCTGGACGAGGAAGTCTCGCAGAAATCCCCCGCCTTCGGTCAGGGAATTTTCTCCATGGCCGTAATTCAACAGAAGCGCATGAGGCTCGAGGTTGTCAGGGCCGTGAGGAAACACATTGTTGACCGAGTAGAACCCGAACCGCTTCGGCTCACTTTCGGACGGCTCGCAAATCCAGCGCGCATACAGGCCGTTCTGCATCACGGGCACGTTGTACCCGAAGGGCCTCTCATTCCTGAAAAAAAAGCCCTTCTTGAACTTCTGAATGCCCATTAATTTCGCGAATTTGGGGGTGTTGTAACCCTTGAATTCAAACCCGACGAGCTTTTTGAAGTCCGGTGTGAGACCTTTTTCGAAAACCGCCTCAAGCTCCGGATCGCTCATCCGGCACAACTGCTCAAATGAATATTTGTGAGCCATCTCAATCCTCCTGCTCCAAGTTATAAGTGATGAGTGATGAGTAATGAGTGATAAGTGATGAGTTAAGAACGATATCCCTCTTTATTCATCATTCATCACTCCTCATTCATCATTTTCTTTGATGGGAAGATATTACTCTGAAAGATCGAGGTTCGTCAAGACGGCCAGTTTGACCGCGTGAACCTTGCGGTAGACTTCCCCGGGCGGCCTGCGCGCGCCGTTGACGGTTAGAAGGTCGCGCTCGATGGAGATGCCGAAGAGCTTTTCGTTTGTTTCAAGCAGGGGGAGGATCAATTTCCAGTCTGCTTCGGTCATCTCGGAGAATTGACCTCCATTTAGTTGTTCGGGCACGAGCTTGTTATGCGGGTCCCGGACAAAAATGGCCCCGCCGGAGGCAAGGGAAAATAGGTTCGAGCCGGGATACGGGGTCTCCTGCTCGCGGACATTGCCGCTCTCGTCGAATTCGATGCCGTTGAGTATGACGAAGCCGCCGCCATGATGGGGGTCTCCGGCCATGAAGGCTTCGGCGAGGAAGTCAAGGCAAGTGCCATTGATGACCACTCGCGGCCTGCCCACCGCGTTGATGAGGGGCCTGCCCGCGGCGTTACCCAGCACGTGGACCTCGCCCCCCTTCGCGCCGTACATGAAGGTCTGCCCCAAGTCGCCGAACACAGCGAGTTTTCCGCGCTTCATTATCTGGCCAAGCTGGTCCTGGCCGTTTCCGTGAACATAAATTTCGAGGCCGTCTATGCCGGAGGCCAGGTAATCGCCGGAGCTGCCGTATATATCAATGCGCACGCCGTCAGTATCCGGCCCCAGCCCGCATCCCTGAAATCGCTGCCCTTTGAGTCCATAAACAATAAACCTCTTCCAGCCCAGCGCGTAGGCCGCAACAAGAAGCCGCGCGTCACACTCCTCGCCTTCGGCCGGGAACTCTTTTGCGAAGATCACGAGAGTTGTCTCTTTCCCCTGTGGCGCGCGCAAATCCTTGCGGCTACCCCAATCAATGCGGGAAAAGCGACCTCCGCCGGCGCCTATTCTGGGCAGGGAATCAAGTATTTTGCCGATGCTTTCGCGGACTATCTCGAGCACCGCGCTTCGCTTGATCCTCCCGCAGTTATAGCGGCGATCGTTCAGCAGAGTCAGTACGCCAATGGCCCATTCACGCAAAGCGTCATCTCGTGAGGCGATCTTCTCGATTTCGCCCGCGATCCACCTCAACTCGTCCACGCTCCACGAGACCATCTCGCTACTCAGCCGCTCGAAGGCCCCATGAATCTCCCCGGAAAATGCCGCATCGGATAACCATGCCGCAAGACCATTGCCGTCCGACGGAGCGGTTGGAGAATTTGCGCGGTTGATGATTTCGCCCGCCGGCGTGACGATGGCGCGGCCAAACTTGTCGGCGCATACAAGTTTTGACGAGCCGTTGTCCGAAACGATTGAAAATACAAATGCTCCGCCGTCGGTATGGCTGCCGCCGCGGGCGTTCCAGTAACGGTCGGCGACGGGACGGAAGCGGTGGTCTTCTTCCGAAAGCGAATGCAAAGTAGCGTCAATGGCCTGCTTCTCACTTGCCACAAGCCCAACGGAAACATCCCCTTCCTGGAGGGCAAAAACCTGCGGCCTGAGCATCGAGGTGTCGGTTATGCCCATCAACTGGAAGAGGTTCCGGTCGGGCTGGCTGCGCGCTATAATGAAGAACCACGGGCCGTCTGGAGAGCCGTGTATGTGAAGGGCCTGTATGGCGCGATAAATCTTCTGTTTCTCCGCAGGCAGTTGATCGAAGTCCAGCTCGGTAGTCGGCGCAAGCGCTTCGATCACGTATTCGAGCGGGTAGCCGTAAACGCGGCTCCAGAGGTCGAACAGCAGCACCGAAACCTCGGTGTCTGTGAGGAATTGCGGGACAATGTTATTCTGCCGCAGGTATTCCGAGACGCTATAATAATTGGCGAAATCGCCGTTATGGACGAGCGCTTCGTTCAGCCCGATGAACGGATGCGCGCCGCCGGGGTGCCAGACGCGCCCCTTGGTGGGGTAACGCTGATGCGCTATCCACACTTGCGCCTTGAAATCCTCCATCCCGTAATACTGCACCACCTGCTCGGCGTATCCGACTATCTTCAGGATCATCAGGTTTCTCGCATGCGAAAGCACAAAGGCCCGCTTTTCGCCGAGCGATGCATAAAAGCGCTGGTTGAGCTGGAAGCTGTTCCGGTAAACAAACTCGTCCTCTATTTCTCGTTTAGGAGCGCCGACCATTCCATTTTCCCTGGCGAATTTCGCCAGGACATCATCCTTGACCCTGACGAAATACCGGACTATGTCGGGCGGGCGGGAATCGAGGCCGAAATCGCGGTGATCGGCTTTTGGCCTGAGCTGTGTCTTATGGTCTATTTTAAAGAACGGCGCGATAAATTCTTTTTCCAACTCGTCCTCGGCGCTTGTGTCGAGCAGCGAGATTTGCATGAGGTAGTCGTTGTTCAGGGTAGCCGAGTCCACTCCCAATGCGGCGGGGTCCATGCAAGCCGCGGCGATGCCGCCGCCCTTGCCGTTTCCGCGGTTGTGCATCTGGATGCTCGGCTCGAAGATATGCTTCCCGCGAACGGGAACGCTTGTGGCAAAACCCACTACTCCGCAGCCGCCCTCCTCAGAGGATTTCCGGGCCGGTATTAGCGGCAAGTCCGAAACCAGCGGTGCCCTTGTGGCAATGATTAGATTCGCGATGTCTTTCATTTCAGGCGGCTTTTCTCCTGTAATCCCGGTGGCCCAAGAGGTCGCTGCGCCCGACAAGCTCTCGCGCGCTCTTCATGCCGAACCGCCATAATATCTCCCGAAGCTGAACTGTCCACGAATGGAAGAGGTTAATGAGTCGCTGCCCGCCCCAGTCGTCGTTGTACATGACTGATAGCTCGGGGTCGGTTGTTGCTATGCCGCGAGGGCAGCCGCGACCGCTTTCACAGTTCGAGCAACGGATGCATTCGAGGGCCACCATCTCCGCAGTGCCCACCACGACGCCGTCCGCGCCAAGCGCTATGGCCTTGGCTACGTCCCAGGCGGTTCGAAGGCCGCCGGAAGCGATAAATGTCATTTTGTCGCGGATGCCTTCTTCACAGAGGAACCGGTGCACCTTGGGAATGGCATACTCGATGGGCATGGCGATGTTCTTTTTGGCGATGTCCGGCGCCGCGCCGGTGCCGCCATAACTTCCGTCGAGGTGAATTATGTGCGCCTCCGCGTAATAACTGCCCACTGCCACCATATCAACGTCGGTCGGCGTCGAAACCTTTACAGAAACCAGCGCTTTCGGGTTGATTTCCTTGATCCAGTCCACGTGTTTTTTGTGGTCTTCTACCGAGTAAACCGAGTGGAACGGGAACGGTGAAAACAGCGCGTTACCGATGACCGCTTCGCGCATCTTTGCAACGGCGGGCGTCACCTTGTCTCCGAGTAGATGGCCGCCGAGGCCCGGTTTTGCGCCCTGAGCGTACTTGAACTCCACTACTCGCACACGTTGTATGGTTTCCTCCCGCACCCCAAACAAACCGGTCGCCACTTGAGTTATAACGTTATCGTCGTATTCTTTAAGGTCGTCCGGGTAGCCGCCCTCCCCGGTGCACGTGAAGGAATCGAGGGCGGTGTATGCGCGAGCGCGGGAGAGCATTGTCGCAAGGCTGATTGACCCGAAGCTCATTCCGCCGCCATATACCGGAAAGCCTATAGTGACCTCCGGCCTGCCGTCACCGCGGCGGTTGAGAGGAATTCTGAGGTCAACATCTCCCGGCCCGAAGGATTTATCCGGCGGCTCGGCCGGAAAAATGAAATCCATGCGGTCGAAGCCGCCTCCTGAAGCGCCCACTTTATATTCCAGGTCCTGTTCCGGCGGGTAGCCCGTCTCCGCCTGAATCCACGTGCTTGCGAGAAGTTCCGCGGTCCATCGCGGGTCCCCGAATGCCCGCCACATAGGGTCGGGGCCGACCCGGAGCGCGCCCGAGGGGCAATGATCCGCGCAATATGCGTTTTTCGCCTTGCATCCCTCGGGGCCGTTGCAGCGGTACGAGCGCGGCGCCAACATGCGAATCCCGGACTTCTGAAATACTCCCCATGAGCAAACCTCGGCGCACTTGCCGCAGGCGATGCACGCGGTACTCCTGTTTACCTTGTACTTCCCCATCGCATTCCGGAACCGCGATGGGCACGGTGATACGAGATGATCGTTCATGTTGAATTCCCTCAAGGCTTTAGGCCTTAGGCCTTAGGCTTTAGGCAAAAACCCTAGCGCGTATTTCTCATCATATATCACTCGTTACACAGCGTATCACCTGACCCATAGGGGCGGACCAATGTGTTCGTCCGTAGGACAGACACATAGGTCTGCCCCTACGGTTGGTGAGAAATACTGGCTAAGGCCTAAAGCCTAATGCCTAAAGCCTCTTTTCTATCAGCTACGGGCTGATTCGTTCGCCGAAGATAGGCGCAAAGCATTCCCTTTCGAGGTCATCGAAGAACATTGCGCGACCGACTTCTCCGCGCAGCCTTCTAACCTCGCGAAGTCCCATGGCGCCGAGCACCTCGATCAATTGCGAGTGCCACGACCCCATGAGGTTGATGATCCTCTGAGCGCCCCACTCGATTGGCGCCTTATCAAGCTTCACCGGACATTCAGACATCTGCTTACAGTCGGGGCATAAACGGCACTCCATAGCCACCAGAAGCGGCAGGTCTATCCCCACGCCATCGGCGCCGCAAATGATGATTTTGGCGACGTGCTCGGCCATGGCGATGCCGCCTGTGACGAGCAGCGTAGCTTGGTCCCGCACCGCTTTTTCAACGAGTTTAAGATGAACCTCGCGGACCAGGTCAGTCACAAAAACGCCTGCTTTCCCCCCGAACCCTCGTCCCCTGCTATCCGCTTCGAGGTGAATGACTTCCGCATTCTCCTCCACCAGTTTTTCCACCCGCTGCGCCGCGTTTTCGTCCAGTCTCACGCGGATGGAAACAACGGCAAGCGGGTTTGCCGATTTGACCCGCGCGGCGACATCCATGACTTGTCTCGACCACATAAGCTCAACCATGGGAACGCCTTCCACGGCGGATGGGTCGTCCTTCGATGGGTCGAACTTCACAATCAGATTTCGGCGATAGTCCTTAAGCTCCCTGGCCGCATCCCCCGAGGCGGCCACCACCAGCGTTTCGAGCGTTGCGGCGGCCCGGGCCAGGGCCTTGCGCGTGGAATCGCTGATGAACCCGA
>Ga0209777_10005909_pt1 | contig 13940 bp, 23 predicted proteins | sample FrelakmetHBP12HB_FD_187147 | JGI IMG/M metagenome (GOLD analysis project Ga0209777, IMG submission 187147) | Freshwater lake sediment microbial communities from the University of Notre Dame, USA, for methane emissions studies -HBP12 HB (SPAdes)... | ecosystem: Environmental > Aquatic >...
GCGTGGACGGCGTCTTGGTGCTATCTCTTTGAGATACATGCGGACGGCTTCAAGTATCAACATGTGCTTGGCATAGTTAGGATCAGTGTGCCAACTATTGAAAGCGCCTTCGCTGATGATGCTGTTCTTGATTATCTCACTGCTCTCTCCAAGGGCACGTATCTCGTCGATGCTGCTGCTATCGAATGAGAGTTTGGTGCCATGTACATGTTGCAGCGTGTGCAGTATCTGATTCAATCTGTGATCTGCGCTTGTCGTTACGTCGTTGACGAACATGGTGATCCTCTCTGGGCACAGGGCCTTTGATGCATGATTTGCTGGTATTTATTTAGTGCCTGCGCTGATGATTTACAGGCTAAAGCTGGCCCCACAACCGCAGGTGCTGGCAGCTTCTGGTATGTTGATCACGAACATACTACCTGCGAGATCGCTCACGTAATCTACTATGGCATTGTCCAGTAGATCATGGCTCGTGGGATCGATCAGTATCTTACCATCAGCAGTTGATAGGACGATGTCATCATCTGCAGGTTCGTCTGACCAAGAGAACACCTTCTCAAAACCATTGCATCCTCCGGCTAGTATCTCTATCCTCGGATAGCCTGATTTGCTAGACTGCAGACGATCGAATTGCGCTCTAGCCCTAGCTGTTATCATGACTGGCATGTTATGATCCTTGATGCTGTTGTTGAGGGAATAGCCCGCGCACGAATGGTGGCCAATTGGCCGCTCTCTTTTTGAGGTCAAACACCACAGCAGGTTCCAGTCCCAATCTGCTCCTGGTTATATCAATCAAGAATATCAAACGGCGATCCGCTGTGAGGTTATGCACGCTGTGCGTGTATCTGCCATCGAATCCATAGATGTCAGACCAATCTATGGTATGACCCTCGATCTCCATGAAAACATCACCCTTGGGTATCAAGAGAGGCACGTGTATGCGCAAGAGCTTACCGGTTCCGTGCTCACCGTCCTCATGTCTACCTATGACAGAATTTGGTTCTATGCTACTGTAGGTGGCTAATGGACAGTCATCACCGAGCCAATCAACTATGCTGCAAGCAGTGGGAAACCGATCGCGCACCGCTGGATCCTTGTATTGGCTATGGAACTCGCCGTGTTCTTCCCAGCTGTATCTGAGCGTATCCACTTGCCATGCGCCGCGCACAGATAGTAGGTTGCTGATATCATTACCTTGGACTGGATTATCGTAAGGCACGCCTCGGCTGAAAGCAGTTTGATAGTCTGTGTGATAGGCGAGGAATTCATCTCTGAGCTTTGGTGCTGCTTCAAGCAGGCGTTGACCTACCTCGCCTAATTCCTGCTTCAACCAATAGTATTTCCGTGCCATTGGCAGAAAATCCTATCTATCCAAGACCTTCTTGATGTCTTGCTTTGCACGCATGGCCTCGTCAATGCTCTTTTGATAGCGAGATTCCAGCACATCGCTGCGGAAGGGATCACCGGACTTCTCAGCCCTGCGCATGTGTATCTTAGCCGTCATGGCATCCACACGGTGACCAGTGTAACGCTCATCGATCTCGAAAAGGGTTCGTATGCGTTGATCGTTGACATAGGCATTGTTATTCAGCAACTTAACCACTGCCAAGGCAACTTCATACAGGGTTATGTCATTGGCTATGACAGTGTTAGATCCGGTGTGCTCGATGCGATAGTATTGCTTGCCAGCAAGCCTTCTCTCGTTCATCATCACTTCGATCTTGTATTCCCCAACCTTGACACCATCTGATGTCCTAGTTGTGTGCATGGCCATCCTGGCTTCAGCATCGCCACTATTCTCTAGCATGACCTGCTGTGTTACTTTGTTGAGCTTGCCCAACACATCAGCCATGGCATTGATCTCACGCTGTGTGACCACTCCAGGTCCACCAACTTCTTCTGTCTCCATGACAGTTTGGCGAGCGGCAGGGGCTGCAGCTGACGCAGTAGGTGCTTCTCCGTTCATCACGGCAAGCAATCTCGCCATAGCATCCTTTTCTTCTGGGGTCACATAGCTCATATCATCTCTCCACGTATTCTACATCATTGTAGGTGTAGCAGAGCTTTCCATCAATATTCGTCCTATCCAGGACGCCTCTGAACACCAATCTACGGGCCAATTCTGCCTGCTGTTCATTCATTTCTCGCTTGGGCAACGGACCGTCGTGTCCGCGCACCATCTCCAATACCAAGAGTTCGTCATTGCTGACAGGCACCATCAGCCCACCAGTGATCTCCATGAATTTCATTCTGCGGTTGATCCTGCTGTCGCTGCAGTACCAGTGGACTGTCCCTGCGCCTTGGTGGCGATATCGCCAGCTACCTTGATGGCATTAGCTCCCATTGGACCAAGCGCTGCTATCGTCTTGGCTAACGCCTGTCCATCCACCGTTTGGGGAGGCGAGTCTGACATGCTCTTGGCAATGCTAGCTAATAGTGCCCCAGCTGCATATATGCGTGCAGCTTCTGGGCTGTTCTTGTAATCTGGCATGTTCTGAGCGCTGACTGCTAGCTTTCCTAAAACGTCGTCAGCTTCCTCTTCGAAGAGCGCAGCTTCGTTGATCTGTTGGTCTTCTGCCATCACAGCACCGCTGTGTTCAAGCCCAGCTAATTGCAACATGCGGTTTATCGCAGGCATGGCCATCACTCCGCCCAGCACGCCCTCTTCGATCTTGTTATTGCTCATTTCTCAATCCTATCTGGTTCCTTGTAACCTATGAAATTATCATTTGGTTTTGGCCCATAGCGAGGTGAGCGTATGGGAAACATTGGTTTTTCCATCTTGGGCAGCTCTCGATTCGCAGCCGAGACCAGCACCTTGCGCAGCTGGCCATCCTTGCTGACCCAAGCTGTCTTTACCTGCAGGGCTTCTGCGAAAACTTCATCTAACAACATGTCGCACCTCGGTGATATTTATAGGCGTATAGGCAAGGAAGGGCGCCCAGAGGCGCCCTTCGATAGTCTTTGTTGACCCAGCGTCTATTAGACGAGGTTCGTACCAGCAAGCATCGTGCTCATTGCAACGAGCGTGTTGGTGTTGGTTGCACTGCTGGTGCTCCAGGTGCTGGTATATGGGTTAACAGTCATGTTCGTGCTGTTATAGTACTGGTTGGCTGTCTGGGTTGAACCGTTGAGGACCTGTGCGCTCTGGGTATCGTAAGCGAGCAAGCCATCGAGGCCACCGTACAGCGTGTTGCTGCTGGTGATCAGATAACCGTTCTGATTGGTGTTGTCTGCACCAGTGCTGAAGTTGCCTTGGCCGTAGATTTCCCATTCGTTATTGCGCTCTGTGCTGATGTTCACGATGGTGATGGTCTTGCCAGTGGTGTATGCACTACCGAAGACGTTTCCGCCAGCGTTATCTTCGTAGCCAGCCTGTGCGAAGTACACGCTGGTGTGTGCGTTGATTGCTGCACCGTTGATGCTGCTTGGCAGGATCTTGATGCCGATCTGCACAGGATTGCCACGATAGCTGAAGGTGTTCAGCAAGTTCGTGAAGTTCTGTTGCTGATAGAAAGCATCGAGGTAGGTGTTGAGGCTGCTGTAGGTTACAGCTGTGCCAGCGCCGTTGGTCACTGTGACGTTGGTCCATGTGCCAAGGGTAGCGTAGGTCTGGTAGCCAGGGAGGTCAACAACTGGTGTGTCGACATTGGTCTGTGCAACCGGAACGATAGTTGCGAACGAGAACCATTGTGGCTGTCCACTGAGGAACGAACCAGCTCCGCCGTTGCCGTTTACTTGATCGGTCATTTTGTCTCTCCTTAAGAGTTATGCAAAACTGCTTTGCGGAGATATTTATGCCTGCAGCCGTTTCAGCGCTTCTTTGATGCTCTCTTGCGCTTGGTTGGCTGCTCGGCAGGTATATAACCAAATAGGCTAGGTCGACGATTGATCGCGCCCATGGGATTGGCTATGCTGGCTATGCTACCAGCTGCTGTTGCACCGCCACTGGCTGATTCGATGATATCCTTGATCTTGGCATCATTGGCAGCGATATCGCGATACTTCATTTCTCAATCCTTTTTCATGAAATGTGGTCGATCAACGAATTTGATCTTACCACTTGGTGTGTCAGCCACATATCCTTCGTGGCCTGGGATATCTCTCAGTACAGCACCGACCCCACCGGTGCCAATGACCTGACGATCTATGTCTTTCTTGATTAGATCCTTGAGCTTGAGCAACTGATTGGCCACTGCCCATGTAGCCGAATAACCAACCTTGTGGTCATTTATCCATTTAAGCATGTTAGCGCGTTTGCGGTCAGTGATATTGGTCGTTGGATCCTGTATCCATTTGACGAATCCCTGTGGCGCGTCATCCAAACCGATCGTACCAGTATTTGCTCGCTTGGCGACATAGGATTTCAAGCGATCTGGTAGATCTGTTATCCCATTCTGAGACAGAGCAGTGGGATTGAGGAACTCATCTATACCTGCTGCTGATTTCTTTATCAATGCCTGCATCGTTTGCATCAGCTTAGGACTGAGGTGAGTGTGCTGCAGTTCTTTGATCTCTGGTCCCATCACCACGAGATTGGGGTTATCTATCAACCCCATCTGATTGATATCTCCTATGGCGCGGCCTTCTTCATCGGCTCTGTCATCGTAGATGGTGTGCAGCGTCAATCCAGCTTGGCTACGTCCGATGCGTTGTCCCAGGGGACTATCAACCGGAATGCTATAGCTTATCTTGTTGGGTCTGAAAACGTAATTGCCATCGACTACCTCTGGCACGCCATTCCAGAGCAGATCGGCCTGTAGATAGCCAGAGAAATCCTTGGGTAGTATGCGTTGCAGCTGCGGCCATAGGCTGGCGATGCTGGCAGCATAATCCTGTCTGCTGGGGTCATTGGGCTTGCGCATGAACAACATGTTGTTGAGTTCAGCTGCGCTGCGCGGAGTGCCAGTGGGTTTCATGTTACTGAAACCTGATTTGTCAGTCAGCGTGTAGCCTTGATCATCGCGCCCAAATATCAATGCAGGACTGCCATCCCATTTGATCGTCACGGTATGTGGCATCTTGGCTGCCTGAGACATGGCATTCAACGCCTTGCTTGCACCTGCTGAGCGTTCGTCAAAAACCAGATCCTCTGGATGATCTATCCTGGCCTTGGCCTCGGATATCATCCAACGTTCTGGTATCATGATGTCTAGATGTCTCATAGGATGCCCTGTGCCATCAATCCTGCGTACTGCCTGGCCAACGCCGGATAATTGGCATCATCAGGCATGACGAATGAGCCATCTTTTCGTGGTATCGGTTGACCCGGCTGCCAAACCGGCACTGGTACTCCCGGTTCTCCTGTCGCCGCTTTGGTGGTGGTCGCGGTCGTAGTCTGGGCAGGCTTCTTACTGACACGTTTCAGCCTATTCTTCTCGTATAATCTATAGGTTGCTGCCTGCGCAAATCGCTTGAGCAATGCTTTGGCGATATCAGAAGTCAATGGCTGGCCCTTGACCTTGAAGATGTCTCGCAATCGCAGATCACTGTTCAGTTTATCTGGAGGTAGCTTGAGCTGGCCAACGCCTGGAAGATTCTTGATGACCCAATCTATGTCATCTTCATCGAGTCCCATGGGTCCGTGCATGAAAGTGTGTATCGCACGCAACGGAACCTGTTCTAGGGTATCAAGAGTTATCGGTTCACCGGTTTCGTCTGGATATCTCAACGCAGTGCGTATCAACACACCTAGATTGTGCGCGATGGATTCATTGGTGTCTCTAGCCGTGGCTTTAGCTGATTTGACAGTAGGGTCGGTGAGTTCGCTCCATTTGCTGCCCAACCAATCCTTGATGCTTTCATTGGCTAGATTCTCATAGCGCATCACTTTTGCCCCTTGATATCGCGTATCTTGCGCAGGAATTTGCGATTATCCTCGCTTATAATGCTGCGATGCAGACGCTTGATGAGATCGTTAGCCGTTTCGTCATCATAGGATTCTCGTATCAGTTGCACCAGATTGACAGCACTGGCTATGATATGGCTAGCCCTGCTCTCTATCACACTATGCTTGCTCTTAGCCGGGACGAATTTGTCCAATTCGTCAATGAAGCTGTTAAACCTATCGGCCATGGTATCCTCGCCTAATCCATTTATTTAGCGACCGCACCGCCAAAGATAAATACCTTATCAAACCTATGGAACTATCATGAGTGATGTCGATCAGATCATAAGCATACGCAAGATACTCTCGAATATCTGGGAAGCAGATGAGATGCCAGCAGCTCCTCCGAGCGACGAGCCTGCAGCCGAACCTGCTGAACAACCAGCGATCGACCAACCCGAGCTTGACAGAGATGTTGACGATGTCATGACCACACCTCGCACTGCCAGCCCGGACGACGAGGCCATAGCAACTGTCGCCGATGATCTGGGAGTAGAGGATACCACTGCATTCGTCAAGGCATTTGATGCCATGCGGTCTGGTGCCAGCACATCTGAGGTAGACAGCACAGTTCTAGCATCCGCATTTGAAAGATTGATGAGTGCAGATACCAGCACAGTACAGAAGACAATCAATCGGCTGCGTGACATATATGATAGGCCAGTAGGCGCTCAATCAACGTCTGATTAAGTTACGCAAACTGCTGAGATCCGACATGCTCTTGGTGGCATCTGGCACAGGACGACTGGCTGCCGGAGTATCATTGCCAGCCGACGAATTCTTCCTGCGTAGATCATTGAACACATCGGCACCAGCAGCACCGCCGCCCTGTAGCATGGCCTGTTGATCATCATCGAGATCAAAGATCTTCAGAGTGTTCTGATCAAATCCAAGATAGACCTTGCTGCCCACACCGCTCGAGCTACGCGTCTTGAGGAACTGCACCTGATATTGTCCACGCTCTTTCATGGCAGCACTTGCAAAGATGGATATCACATTATCTGCGGTCTGGATCTTGCTGATACCACCTGCGATCATGCTGTGATCGTGTTCCTGTTCCTGCGTCGCAGATCTATTCAACTGAGATGCCGTGACACACACCATGTTGCGTTCCACAGCCAATCCGCGCAGCTCTTCAGTCACGAACTTGTCCTTGATGAATAGATCGCTGGGATTCACCTGTTTGTTATTGGGATACAACAGATCCAGATAGTCCACTACCAACACATCACATTTCTTCTGCGTCTCAATCTCATAGTTCTTGAGATAGGCTTTGATGTCGTTGACTGTGCTGCCCTGCGGCAGCTGTCGCACATGCAATAATCCGCTCTTGCGCTGTGCCGCCTTGACTTTCAACTCAACTATGTCGAGATTGCGGAAGATCTCTTTGCTACCCACTTCAGTCAGCATGCTATCCATGCGCATGCTAGTCAGTTCTTCTGATAGCTCAAGCGTGATATACACTGCATTGAGTCCCTGCTTGACCATGTTGAGACTCATGTTCTGCAGGAACAGAGACTTGCCAACGCCGGAACCTGCACACCAGATGGTTATCTCACCTCTGTTGATACCGCCGTACAGCTTGTCATCCACGGTCTTCCATCCAGTGGTGACCTGGCCATTCTTGTCCTTGATCTTCAGCAACCTCGCACGCGGATCTTCAAAATAGTTTGTGCCTAGATCGCTCTGCAAACCAACCAGAATAGCTTCCCTGACTAGCTTCTCCACTTCGCCGTAGTTGCCCTTGTCGATCAGTTCTGCGGATGACAGCACTGCATCAGCCAGCGCACGATTCTTGCAGAATTCCTCGATCTCATCTAGGAATGCCTCGGTATGCATGTCACTGATGTCATCTATCTTGGCAAAATCCAATCCAGTCTCGGCATTGACCTGCTCTATCTTGGGCAACACGTGATAGTCTTCAGCATGCTTCTGCATGAAGCGCACTGCCGGGCGCAGCTTGTTCACGAAATACTTGCTTTGGATTATGTTGGCACAGCGTGTGTAGATATCATCGCTGCTCAGCAGAACGCTCAGCAGTAGCTTCTGCTTCTCCTCACCATATTCCTTCTGTACCGCTTGTTCAGTTTGCTTGACCATCACCCATCCGTATCACATCTTCATCATTGCAGTCGTCGCCATACTGCACTTCGATCATGCGCAGCTCGTCATCGGTATCGTTGCTGACCTGATGCCACTGCGACTTGCTGACCCATAGCTGTTGATGCCTACCAAACACACCCATGAGCTCATAATCGCTGCTGCTATCTAGTGTATGCACTTTCGCCTGTCCATGCAACACGAACCATAGTTCGCTGCGCTTGTCATGTTTCTGCAGTGTCATCTGCGTGTGTGGTTGCATCACGACCAATCGAACCCTGCTATCCTGTGCTTCTTGGTGCAGCAATTCATAATGTCCCCAAGGTCTCTCAATCTTGCTCAACGCAGCCTTCTCCTCTTGACACCTATCTCTATAGCACTAGTTGTACGGCTTTCTATGGCACTTCTCAAAGTATAGAGTTTGCCATATCTGCAGCTGGCATCCGCTGCATCCTTGACATCGGCTTCCCAGTCAGGGAAACTCACGCTCCAACCTTGATCGACAGCGACATCTATCAGCCCTTGGTTACCAGCGGTCCTATCCGGCAACACTATGATCTCCTTGCCACAACTGCGTAACCAACTCAGCTGCTGCTTGCTCAGCGTGCTGCCTAACGCAGCAACACCGTCAATGGCTATGGCATCAAATGGACCTTCAGTCAGTATCGCGTAACGACGGTTTGGTTTGTCCAGAGATTCGCAGTTGAACAGATAGCCAGCTTGCAGCTCACTGTTGTAATATCTCGGCGTGCCGCTGGGAGGTTTTCCGCAGTATCTAGCTGTCCAGCCAACTATCCTATCCCTGTAATAGAATGGTATTATGATGCGATTGTTGAGATTCCATTTGGTGCTAGCGCTCCAATGATAGTCCCAACCATCTGCTATCGCAGCACCACGTCCATGCAGATACGCGACAGAAGCAGCGAATTCCTCGGTGATCTCATCATCCTCGGCTACCGTTTCTATGGGTCTGGCACCTTCTGGCAACGCCACATCTTTGAACTCTTGCATGAATGCGAGATCTGGTCGTATGGTACCGCTGGTCTTGCCGTCGATCTTGTTTTGCAGCACTTCCAGTTTGATCAGCCCTATGCCTTCAGCAGGAACCCCCATCCAACCCAGTAGATCCTCGAATCGCCTGCTGAGACTCACGTCATCAAACACTGCCTTGAAGCCACAGTTATAGCAATTATAGGCTATGTGTCCATCCTCGAGGAACAGCATGTTGCCGCGCATGCGCGTGTCCCTGCTCTGTCCGCGATGGTGACAGCAGGGTGCATTGAACATCATCCACCCACGAGGACTCTGTCGTCGCTTGTGTGGGAGATACTGTGCTATGAGTTCGTGAATCAGAGCCATGCTACATTATAGCATGAGATCAGCTTTTGTATAGGACCTTTTCGAGGATTCCGTCGTTCACGATGGCAGTGTAATATGCCTCTGGTGGTGCTGGATTCAGTTCGCCGGCATTGCCAACCAAAGGACTCCATATCGGTATGTAACCGAATCTAACCCAATAGTAATTGCCGCTGAAATTGAACAAGGTTGGACCAGGTCCACCGTTGTTGCTGCTGTCAAAGGTGTACATGGGATCTTGACCATTGGTCAATGGCACATAAAACCATTCATTTGGCAACGGCGTTTCCACAGTGAGGCTGGCTTGGATGAAGAATTTGCCATTCCATTTCTGCTGATACACTGCTGCTGTGTGCATGCCGTTGGCTCGCTGGCTCTGTGCATCGCCGGGATATGCACCAGTCAGATACATGATGTCGTCGTTGTTCCCCAGCGGAGTCTGCGTGAACTGGATCTGCAATATCTCAGTGGCAGGTAATTGCGTGCGCAACACGCCATCAAACAACTGGAAGGTTCCTGTCGTATCCTTGTTCAGATCAGTGAAGAACAGAGTCTGTATGTTGTTGACATCAGTGGCCTGCACGACGTAATCATAGTAATTGGCATTCCAATCTTCTATGTCACCAGGATCAAGGACCAATTGTGCCTTGCCCTGCAAGGCCACGAGGCTATTGACCGGTTTGGTCAGCAATATCTCACCGGTGGCCTGATCTTGTATGGTGCAACTCAGGATCAGCCCAGTGAGATTCACTGGGCGGCGCTCATTGTTGCGCACCACGAAGTCAATGGTGTTGGTAACGCCTTTGTATACCTTGGTATCGTATGTGATCATTGGCCAATTGATGTATGATGGGTCACCATCGGTGGTGACCAGCTGGACGTATTCCCTGAATGCGAACAAAAATACTGTTGACATTGGTTCTCGACATTGGTTTCACCGACTGTTTCTATTTATAAATACCTCCAACCGGTTCCCCAAGGATATCATGCCCCAGACAGATGAATTGCTACACGAGAAATTCCCTTTCCTCACTGTGATAACCCATCTGGGAACCGATTACATAGGAATCGTGCAGCATGCTGATCCAACATTCATGCATATCTACGTGATGGACAGCTCCTATAGCGACAGCATGAAGCAGCTGTTCCTCGAGTGCGGAGATACTTGGTGGTGGGAGAGCAACCGACAGATCCCCATCAATCTTTTCATCAGAGAACGATTCTCACCATTCAAGAGATACCTACGCATATTTGCCATGAAAGAGACAGATGTGCGCCAAGGTCCAACCGTGAATCTCAAGGAACTGATGAACAAGCGCGTTAAGAGGCGCACCATCCAACTGGTCAAAGCTGGTTAATCACCCAGCGTCTCTACCGTGATCGTACCCTTGATGCGACCATCTTTGGTCACGCGCAGTTTGGTCGGTTTGCGACGGCGTTCTGCCTTGTCTGCTGTTTCCTTTTCGTCGCTCCATTTTTCGAAACTGCTGTGTGCGAATGCGAACATGGTAGCCTCGCTTTGATCAGCGATGAGAGCGAACGTGGTGATCTCAATCTTGTCATCCTTCTTCTCGAATTCAGACCAAAGGCGATAGGACCCAGAGAATTGTTCCAATGTATCCCAGACTGTTGCGAGATCAATGGGATTGGTCTTTGGACTGCGAAACAGATACCCTGTCTTGAGCTTGGCATCGAATCTGCTCAGCGGGTCGTAGGCGATACCTTGTCCAACTTGCACGCGATCAATGCGTTCACCATCCACCGTGACAGCATCCTTGTCTGGCCATACCAGATAGACATCTTGACCAAACATATCACCGGAAACGTGCCATTTCAGTTTCTTGCGTGCCATTTTATCGCTCTCCAAATTGCTGCATCATGAGCTTACATTAGCATCATCCTTAGATTTTTCAACCAGTAAATTGGCATGCACATACACCAATACAGCATACCCGTGGGCATGCGATTTCTTGAACTCATAGGCTTCGCCGTCCTCTTTCTGCCATATTTCCGAGGAAATGCTGGAAAAACCTCTTGTTTCACAACGCTGTTGCAGGTGTTTCTTGCCCGGACGTATCAGAGCTAGAAGCATTGCTATGTCAGATATGCTCTGCGGTTTGCATCTTGCACAGAGGTCGGCATAGTTGCCAAGATGGAACAGTTTGGCAACGAATTGGTGATCCTGGAAAACGTTCCAATCCAACGGTCTGGACATGAGATCCAAAAGATGCTGCTCATCCCTGACCATCTCATAGACACCCACATTCAGCATGTCGATCTTGAACAATCCGCGCGTCTCTGCAGCTTCATAATCCATGCTGCACAACCCAGTCACTGGGTCAATCGGTGCCAAATGGAAATACACACCAGTGTTATGTTTGGTTATCTTGCCATCGCGTATGATGCTGGCTGGCACATGCGGCATCGCAGCCAATGCCCTGTTCCTATCCGCGAAATCTATGTCAATGTCGCCACGCCCGTGCATCTAAGATATTACCTGCGATTGCGGACACTGTCAAGCTTGTTTTCAGCGACGCTGAATCTGGTACGCAGGCGCGTCATGTTATCGCTGCTGCCTTCAACCATCCTGCGCAATCTAGCGAGTTCATCCTTGGTGGAACGTAGTTCTGCTTCTAACCGATCAACTTTGCGGAACAGCATGGCCACGGGACCCAGAGGCTTTGGAGACTCGGTCTCAGACTCGTCTGCATACATATCAAAATCGTCCATCACAATCCTGCCTTCTTCAACGTATCGCGCACGAATGTCGTGCCTTCGGCATTGGTCTTGAAGCGCGATGACCACTGTGCCACAGGAGCAGTGCTGGCTATCATGCTTATCTGCTCTGGAGTGCAACGTGACAGTGCATCGTCAGCGCTCTTAGCATTATATAGCACCCACGGACTGATGCGTCCGGTCTGTATCCAGCGGGTGAGCTGATTGGTGTTGACCTCACGGAAGAATTCCGTCCACACATGCTCATGCTGCTGGCTCCATTCGCGCATGAGCACGATCGCGCGTTCCAGAGCCTGTTCTGGACTCTCAGTCCTCAGCAGATCCTTGACATATTCGGCATACACCACATCGTGCGTCCATTTGTCTATGGGAAGGTTGTTCTTGATCACGTAATCTATGAATCGTTCGGGTTCCGGCGCAGCAGTATCTAACAGATGGCGCGCGAACTTGCTGAACGCCAGATAGTATCTGCTGTCTATGAATTCCTTATAGGTCTTCTTGTTCTTCTTGCCAACCAAAGCGTTGTTGAGCTCATAGAAACGATACCATGCCATGAACGCTATTCGGCCCTGTGGCTGATCTTTCTGGAACCAACGCCGTTTCTTCTCACACACATGATTGATCAGATGCAATTCTTCGCTGAATTCTCGCTTGCAGAATTCACAGCGGCATTGCTTGGGTATTATCCTAAAGCTTTTTGGCATCGTCGACCAGATCCTTTATCTCAGCCTTGCTGAGTCCAGCGTCTTGGCCCAACTCCCGGAGGCTGTCGGCGTCGTGTTGCGATCTCAATATCGCTAGCTCTGTGTCATTGATGCCAGGATGCAAGGTACGCAGGAATTCGTCAATTATCCTGGTCTTGCTCTTGGCATTCTTGGCGCCAATGTAGGGCCTATACTGTTTCCTGCCCAGGCCCAGCAGGCAAAGCACTTTGTGCTGCAGCTCTGGATGCTTGCCCAGCGAGAAGAATCCAATGTTGCAGATATCATTGGTCATCATCACTGCGTATGCTTGATCCTTGCTCTGCGGACTGACGCTGCTCATATAACGCATGAGTATGAACGGGCTATAGCCCTTGCGTTCCTCGTCTGTCAATCTCTCATAGAAACCAAGATCCCTGGCATCCAATGCCTGTAACACTGCATCCAAGCTCAGTTTCTGTCCAGTACCATTCTTAGCTTTAGCCATGATGCATTATACACTGTGATAGTGGTTTCATCAACTGGTATGTTCTGTGATATAATACTGCCATGGGACGCCCGCTCACCGATAGATGGATAGGCACAGACACATCAGATACAGTCTTGTATCCACTGGTGCGTTTGTCTGGACGCGTCAACAGGGCTTTCATCCTGCGACAGATCGGCAGTGACAAGTTCATAGTTCAGTGTGCAGACAACGGCGAAATAGGTCAAGCACGCCTCACCAACACCGACGATCTTGCCCAAGATGGATTGATGTGCCTAAGATTCAGCGGACCAGCGTCGGGTTTCGTGAGTAGAATCAGCAATAATCGGCTCAAAGACTGGCATGGCAACCAATTTGATTGGAGCATATTATCAGCTAATGGTGCCACTGTCTATGTCTACGATAACAGCACCGAATGCCACGCGTCGACATAAATAATCGCGAAATCATTATGGGGCAACGGTGCCCCGTAGGCTTAGAACGCCAAGGAGAATACCATGGGACGCCCCCTCAAAAAGACATATTTCGGCAATGTCAATCAGACAGGCCAAGCCATCATCGGCAATGCATGGATCCAAGGTGATACCATGGCACGCCCAAGCTGGATATACAAGCAGCTGACCAGCAACAGCTATCAATGGCTGAGCGTGGATGGCACCGGACCAGCCACACC
>Ga0209777_10005910_pt1 | contig 13939 bp, 7 predicted proteins | sample FrelakmetHBP12HB_FD_187147 | JGI IMG/M metagenome (GOLD analysis project Ga0209777, IMG submission 187147) | Freshwater lake sediment microbial communities from the University of Notre Dame, USA, for methane emissions studies -HBP12 HB (SPAdes)... | ecosystem: Environmental > Aquatic >...
GTACGGCGATGCTGTGGCGATCAGTCAGATTGCCGAGTTGGCTGGCAGGAAAGAGTTGGCCGATCAATTTCGCGCCGAGGCTGGCCGCCTCAGACAGCTCGTGGAGAGTCAGCTATGGGATCCCGCGGCGAAGTTCTTCAAAGGGATGCGGCATGAGAAGGCGCCAACGAACCAGTATGCGAACTCCGCCGCGGAAAACTGTGAACCAGGCAAACGAGTCAAGGTCCGGGAGATCTTCGGCTACGTGCCGTGGTATTTCAACCTGCCCGAGGACGGCCGCGGCTATGAGGAGGCCTGGCGGCAGTTGACCGACCCGCAGGGGTTCCTGGCGCCGTTCGGCCCGACTGTAGCCGAGCGTCGACACCCGAATTTCAAGATCAACAAAGCGGGTTGTCAGTGGTGCGGGGCGAGTTGGCCGTTTGCCACCGCTCAGACGCTCACGGCTTTGGCCAATCTGCTGAACAACTACCACCAGAGCGTGCTTGGCAAGAAGGATTACCTCGACACCCTGAAGACCTACGCTCGCAGCCACCGCCGGAACCTGCCTGACGGACTTGTGGTGTCCTGGATCGAGGAGAGCCTAAACCCTGACACCGGCGCGTGGATTCCTACCGCGGACGACCCGCCTCGCGGCAAGGACTACAACCATTCCACCTATTGCGACCTCGTCATTTCCGGGTTGGTGGGATTGCGCCCACGAGCCGATGACATCATCGAGGTTAACCCGCTAGTGCCGGAGGGAACCTGGGACTACTTCCGTCTCGATCACGTGCCGTACCACGGGCGAATCATCACAATCCTTTACGACCGGACCGGGGAGCGGTATGGCAAGGGCAAAGGGTTGCAGGTTCTGGTGGATGGCCGGCGTGTCGCCCTCAGCGGCTCGTTGCAGCGCGTGACAGGAAGACTACCCTGACGATATGAATCCATTCCTGCCGATAACCCAATCATGACCCTAATACACATTTTTATGCGACAGATCCTAATGATGAATCGCCTCACCTGCCCTTTGACCAGCTTGTTCAGATGGAGCGCGGCCTTGCTGGCGGCAGGCGTTGCCTCGAGTCTATCACAAACCGTCGCGCCCGACCCCGCCCGGCCCAACGCGCCGGTCATCGTCAAGAAGGGCACGATTGGCGTCGATCTGGTTGAAACCACGCCATTCGTGTTCAAAGACAAGGTTTACCGGCTGGAATGGTTCCGTAACGGCAGCGTGCTCCGAATTGTGGACCACGCCTCGGGTCAGGAGATTTCGCGGTTCGGCCCCAAGCACCGGTTTCCCTGCGCTTACGTTGAGGGGGATACCGTGTATGTCGCGGGCACCAAGGAAACCCAAGGGTGGACCGGAGACACGCTAACGCTGTTCACCTCGAAGGATCTGACCAACTGGAGCGAGCGCGTCATCTTCCAGCATCCCCAGGGAAAGCCGTTCTGCAATACTTCACTGTGCAAGGCGGACGGCCGCTACGTAATGTCGTATGAACAGAACGAGAACGGCTTCCACGCCCAGTTTCTCGAATCCAAGGACCTGCTTGCCTGGACGATGTTGCCCGAGGAGCAACGACACAACCTTGGACGCTACAATGCGCCGCACTGCCTTCGCTGGCATCAAGGGTGGTTTTACCTGTTCTATTTGGAGGCCAACAAGCCGCACGGCTACGAACAGTACGTCACCCGGTCGCGGGACTTGATTCATTGGGAGCCGAGTCCCTTGAATCCTGTGCTGGCGGCCTCGCCCGAAGATCACGTGGTCTTGAACCAGAAACTGTCGGCCGCGGATCGGGAAAAGGTAGCCAAGGCGCAGGACACAAACAATTCGGACATTGATTTCTGCGAATACAAAGGCCGGCTCATAATCAACTACTCCTGGGGAAACCAGCAAGGGGTCGAGTTTCTCGCAGAAGCTGAGTTCGAGGGAACGCTGGAGCGCTTTCTGACGGGCTGGTTCCCAGTGGGAACATCACCCGCCCGCCACACGGGCCGGTACTGCTCCGGCGCGGGCGATGCCGGCCTTCTAAAGCTAATCGACGAGTCCTTCGCCTTCTTCCACGCCAACCCGGACGTGCCGAACCTGTCGATGCTCTACCAACCGGACTGGGACACCTTCGAGGAGGGCGCCGGCTGGGGCGCATGGTGGATCCAAAACAGCTACGGCTTCTCCTACGCCGCGACTCCGTTTCTGCAGGAACCGTGGTTCTCGTTGCAGCAGCGGTCTTATGATCTGTTTTGGGATAACCAAGGCGACGGCAAACGCAGGGGCCTTTTGGTCGGCCAGGCAAGTCCCGGCTCCTACCATGAATTAGTGGCTCCGGACGGCTGCCTCGGCGATTGCGCACTTCCGGGAACCATCGCTTACAAGCAAGGCGACGGTGACTTGAAGGTCCACGACTGGTTCTACGAAGCCACCGCGGCAGGCGTGCTGATGCAGTCCGAAATCCTCTTGGTCAGCCGCGACTCAAAGGCGCTGGCGTATTATCTCCCGAAGATGGAGCGGGCCTGCGACTTCATCGAAAAGGCCCGTGATCCCAAGAACAACCTCTTTCTGGTCGGCCCTGCCTGCAATCTGCTCGCCCCCAGCTACGGCGGCGTTCGCCAGCCGGACGGTTCGTTTGGCAAGGGATATCTGGCAGGGCTGTCAATCACCTACCTCGCGGCGCTGGACCGCATGGTGGAATTGTACAAGCTCAAAGGCGACCGGGAGAAACTTGCAGATTACGAACGCCGACTAAAGATAACCCGTGAGTCGTTGCCGCAACTGCTGACGCCAGCCAGCTATTTCGTCAAATCGCTCGAGCCCAGTGGCGTCAAACACGGTGTGCTGGGTCAGAAAGAGTTCGGCTACCTGGAAGGGGTGGCCAATGCGGATGCCGTGGCGCTGCGGGTGGTTGACGATCAAACCGCCGGGAACATTTATAAGCAAATTGCCGCGTTCCCGGCGATCCGTCCCTTTGACTTCCTGCTGAACAACGCGCCTGGCCTGGATGATACCTACTGGAGCTGGGGCAATACGTCGGGTCCGGGGATGGGGGATATCCATCAATTCGGCGACTGGGTCAACGGCGGCGCCTGGGGCACCGTCGAAGGCCGCGCGATTCTGATGTACTACCGCCTGGGCCAGTTTGAGGACATTCGCCGCTCGGCTGAGCGGGCCATGAAATGGGCCAGGGAGTTTCGCACGGACGCGCCCTGGTCGCAGCGCGGCGAGAACACCCACAATGGTTGGTCCGATCCGGGCGGAAACTGGCAAAAGGACGGTGTGGCCGTCATGATCGACAACTTCGCCATTCCCGCCGCCACGATCCGCGGCCTGTTCGACTACGAGTATCGCTTTGACCGCCTGATCCTGCGCCCACGCCTGCCGAAGACGATCACCGAATACGCACAGAAGGAACCCGTACGGTTCGGAGATAAGCGCCTGTTTATATCGTGCGTCAACCGTGGAACCCGCGTGAAGTCAATGACAGTCAACGGCAAGTCCCAGAAGGTCGAGTCGCGGGATGGGGCTGTGTTGCGATACGATGAACTGCCAAATGATGCGAAAGTCGAGATCGTGACCGAGGGTGGCTGGAAGGATGTTCCACCGGCACCGTCGATTGCACCACCCACTCCGGCTGCAACCAAAGTCGCCGCTGCGCCGCAATCGGAACTCCCCGAACCATTGCGTAAGCCTTATGCCGCATTGAAGACCATGGAGAAGCTCCTGGCCGACGAGCCGAACGTGGCCGAACGCGACCGGGCGCTCCTTCGCGAAGCCATTCAGACCATCGAGGCCTGGCGCAGCCGGACAGCCGTCGAGGCCCAAGGGTTCTTCCGTCCCATGACCCCCGCGAAGCGCGATGCGATTGTCCGGTTCTACCAAAGAGCGGCTTTAGCCATGAGCACCGGTTTCGCCAAGCGGATGACGGGCTACGCGAAGAGCTCGAACGCCGGCGAGAAACGGCTGGCGGAGTTGTTCCAACAGGCGAGTCGGTAGCACGCTGGAAGGATTGCAGACAATGAATGATAGACATACCTCCTCTCAGGGTCTCCGTTTCTGTGGGCGCCACCTCATCGCCGCCGTGGCAGTTCTGTGCTTCCTCCGGGCAGCCTGGTTGCAAGCGGAACCGGCCGAGCCTTATGCACCCTATGTGCCCGCCGACAAGAAACTCGACCCGCAATGGGTGCGATCTCTGACGGCCAAGGGGGAGCGCAAGGTATACACCGGGGACGAACTGAAGTATCTCGCCATGCCCTGCGGCGGGATTGGCGCCGGTGAATTGAGCATTCGCGGGGACGGCCAGCTTGCCACCTGGTGCATCCTGAATGAAGTCCAGTACGGTAATGCTGACGGTGCTCACTACCTCCATCCGCGAGTGGAGGACAAGCGGCTGGAGCACGGCTTCGCGGTCTCTATGCGGCCAGCCGGCCAACCTGCCCGGGTGCTTCGGCTCAACAGCACCGACTTCGATGACATTCATTTCATCGGCGAATACCCCATTGCCACGCTCGAATACCATCGCCGCAACCAGAACTTGCCGGTGAGCATCCGGAGCGAGGTGTTCTCGCCGTTTGTCCCTCTCAGTGTGCGCGACTCGGCCAATCCGGTAACGTTCCTCTCCTACACAGTGACGAACATTTCCGATAAGCCGGTGGAGGTCGCGTTGGCGGGATGGCTGGAGAACTTCGTCCTGCCCGGGGAGGGTGTGATTTGCAACCCGGGCGGTTCGTTTGGCGGCTTCACCTGTGACTGTTTCAAATTGCCCCGTGCCTTTGCCGCGGTACGCCGCAACCGGGTGATTCAAGAGAATGAGTTGACCTCGGTCCTTCTGGAGGTGCAGGACCCGCCGCCGGCAAAGCAAGAACTGCCGGTGCGTGATCCCATCCTGTTCGATACTTTCGAAAGGGAATCATGGGGGCCTGCTTGGCACCCCGAGGGCGACGCCTTTGGCAGCGGTCCTCTGAAGGTCAGTAGCGTGCACTTTAACCTGCCGATTCAAAACCATCAGGGCTCTTATCTGGCGACATCTTTTCCTTCGGAGGGGCAGGAAAATAAAGAGGGCAAACTGATTTCCAAGCCCTTCCGCATCGAGCGCCGCCACATTCTCTTTCGCATCGGGGGCGGCACCTACCCCGACCGCACCTGCCTGAACTTGCGGGTGGGTGGCAAGGCGGTGCGCAGCAGCACCGGCGGCAACTCCAATACCCTGATCGCCAAGAGCTGGGACGTATCCGATCTGGAGGGCCGGGAGGCGGTGTTGGAAATCGTGGATCAGCAGAAAGGCAGTTGGGGCTTCACCCTCGTGGATGACATCCGCTTTGCGGACGAGCCGCAACCGCTGGCTCCACTGGATCGCGCTCACCCCCACTTTGGCGACATGTCCCTTAGTCTAATGGGCGCTCAGGCCACGGGATCAGCCGCATGGACTTCGGCAGAGGACTTCCTCGAGGCGTGGCGTAACGGAACTGTGCCGCCAGCCAGGAGCCGTGACTATCCCCTGGCTTCACGCCCATGTGGAACTGTTGCCTCGGCCCCGCTGACCCTGGCCCCGGGCCAATCGGCGACATTCACTTTCCTTGTCAGTTGGCACTTCCCCAATGCGTTCAATTATTCACCCGGTTGTCCCGGACGGGTCGGCCACATCTACAACAACTGGTACAAGAATTCCCGCGATGCAGCGGCGTGGGTGGCGGTGAATTACGAGCGCCTGTCCCGCCAGACGCACCAGTTTCGAGACGCCTATTTTGATACCACACTGCCGTACTGGCTGGTGCAGCGGATTGGCATGCCTGCCTCGACCCTGGCGGCGGACAACATCGCGATCTGGGAAAATGGCCGGATGTACGGCTTCGAAGGTGTGGCCTTCTGCTTTGGCACGTGCGGCCACGTCTATAACTTCGCCACGGCGATTTCCAGGCTCTTTCCCGAACTCGAGCGGTCGGTGCGCCTGCTGCAGGATCTCGGGCCGAGCTTTGATCCCTATTCTGGTCGCGTGAACTTCCGCGGCCACGACGGCCCCAACCCCACCGCGGCCCACGCTTACGCCTCCGATGCGCAGAGCGGCTACGTGCTGAAAATCTATCGCGAGCACCTGCTGTCGCCAGATCGCCGCTTCCTGGACGAGGTTTGGCCGAAAGCGAAGCGGATCATCGGTTACCATATCTTCCTCGACGGCGCCGAACGCGGCTTAGAGCCGAATGGGGTGCTGGAAGGCTTGCAGACCTTCTGGGACCCGATGTGGTATGGCCCGAATCCCTACAACAATACGCTCTATTTGACCGCCCTGCGCGCAGCCGAGGAGATGGCCCGCTTTGAGGGAGAGCCGAAGCTGGCTGACCGCTACCACGAGATCTATGAAAGCGGCCGAAAATACATGTGCGAGCAAATGTGGAACGGAGAGTACTTCCTGCACTTATACCCGGAAGGCTTCACTGTGGTTGGCACGGACAACGGCGTCGTCAGCCCCGCGGGCGAGCAGAGCAACGCCAAACGTTACATCGACGCCTTCAACAGCGGGCTGCCACCCTACTATCGTGGCGGAGCCTGTGACGCCAATCAACTCTTTGGCCAGAACTGGGCCAATCAGTTGGGGCTGGGCTACATCCTGCCGCCAGATCGGTGCCGCACGGCAGCGCACAGCATATTCCTTTACAACTGGTCGCCCGACATCTCAACGGTTTACCGCCTCTATCCATCCCATAGCCGCACGCTCGCGGCTCCTGGCGAAGGCGCGATGGTCAACGGGGCTTGGCCGAAGGTGCCGCGCCAGAGCTTCGAGAACACCCACGACAAGGACGATGTCTGGACGGGCCTGGAATACGAAGCGGCCTGCGACATGCTTAACGAGGGCTTGCTTCCGGAGGGGTTGACGGTAATTCGCGCCATCCACGACCGCTACAATGGTTCGAAGCGCAACCCGTGGAATGAAATTGAAGGCTGGGATCATTACTCCCGGTCGATGCATGCCTGGAACATCCTGCTGGTGCTTGGCGGCTACACCTACGATGGACCGGCGGGGAGGATCGGCTTTGCGCCGAGGATCACGGCGGAGGATTTCCGCTGCTTCTTCTCAGCCGCCGAAGGCTGGGGCAGCTTCACGCAGAAAATGGAAGGCCGCACGCAGAAGGCGCAGATCGCGGTGAAGTTCGGTCAGTTGAGGCTAAAGGAAATCTCCTTGGCGGCTGTGGGCGGCAAGACGCCAGAGGTGGCCACGGTGACGCTGAATAGCCGGCCGCTCGCATCCTCCTTCGAGTTTCAGGACGGCAAGACAATGCTGAGATTGAAGGAACCTGCGACGATTCCCGCCGGGCAAGAGCTGGACATCGAAGTCAGGAGGTAAATCAAACTCGGAAAATGCTCCCCGCAGCCCGAACATAGATCGAAGGAACTGGCTTAGGGGACGCATGAGGGACGCATGAGGGTGGCTTGCGGGTCGCATGGGGGTGGCTTGTGGGTCGCAACCGCCTCCCAAGCACATGGCTTGAAGGTGGCTCTCAGGTGGCTTGCGGCTGGATTGCATAAGCATTCGCAATGCTGAGAATGGCGCCTTGCACCCCCTTGCCACCCCGGCACCAGTCTGGTACCACCCTGGACATACCCTGGTACCATAGAACGGTTCGCCACCCTCCCAAACATAGCCCGCCGCCTGCCGCAGCCCCCTGGTTTGCCCTGCCGCAGTATCAACACATCTAATGCCAATCCGTCGCCGATTCCCGGCAACCCGCCAGTCGTGGCGTGATGGAGCGCCGGTCTCCGAGCCGGCGCGGCTCAAGCGGTTGCGACACGCCGGGTCAGAGGCCGGCATCCCGGTGGCCCGCCAGAGTGCTATATCGAAAACTCGGGCTTTCCCGGCGAGATTCCGTTTGCCCGCACAAGAACCCAGTCTTTCCGTCCTCAATCCTCCACCCACAGTCCTGGCTGGCCGCGGCGCAGCCGCCCCGTGCCGGTTCAGAGTTTCCAGCACGCCCTCGCAAAGTAGGTCAGGCGTCCCGCGCCTGCCCTCAGGGCCTCTCGTTCGCGCTCGGCCCACCACGGACCAGCCGCACGGTGCGGCAGGGGAGCTGCGTGCCCTGCTTCCAGGTGGCAGAAGACCAAATGATTCTTCAGCGGCACGCTCGCGGACGACCTGACCTGGCGGCAGTATCGGCAGGGCAAACTGGGCAGAAGAATATTTTGAATCCGCTTGCCATGCGCCCCTGTTTCTTGCACAACTACCGCATGCTTCGACGGTAATTCCCGTTCGGAGCAACTCAGAGGGTGGAAAGAGTTCTGGAGCCTGCCCCCTGTGGTAAAGCCGGAGGCAGATGATGAAGTTTGAAGATTTCTTCAAGGTGGCGACTGGTCACGTGCCCTGCGACTACCAGCGGCGGCTGGCGGGCGACGACCCGGGCCGAGGCTGCGAGTCGCAGTTCATCAATGTCCCGACCGGCCTCGGCAAAACCACCGCCGTCGTCCTCACCTGGCTCTGGAACCGCGTCGCTCCGTCCATCAACCCTCACCTGCTCGTTCGACGCGGCGTCGAGGAACACCCTCGTGTCCCCTCATCTCCTGAACATGATGTTGCTCGGAGAAACGTCCAGCAAATAAACTCCGAGTGCTTCGAACGCGTCCAGGACCCGCTGGACTTGGGGCCAGCGGTCCTCGAACTGCTCGCGCTTCTCCACCTCCCAATCCGCCCAGACCTCCTCGGGAAACTCCGGCCGCGCGTCAAGGCGAGCCCCGGCGAAATCCAGAACGAATGGGGCTTTGACAATCGTCATTTCGATCACGCGCAGAGCGTCGTCGGAGCCGACCAACTGCGGAACACTGAAATCGAGGACCCGGCTGATCCCCAGCCTTTTCAGCCGCTCATACACCAGCTTTTCGGGAAGGTAAGCTTCATCCCAGCGAAGCACTTTGAGGGCAACATCTGCCGGTCTGCCCTTGTGTTTGGCCACCAGTACGATACCGTCTTTTCCAGAGCCCAATGCCTCGGCGAGCTCGAGTCCCCGCCGGGAAGCATAAAGGCCAGCGTTAGGAATCAGGCTTTCGTTCATGATCGCAAACCAGAACTACGGCGCACATTCGGCACAAGTGGAGATGCACTTGGTCATCAATGGTTCGTCCGTCAGCATCACACACATGGGCCCCGACTTTCTTTTCATCGAAGGCGGCCACGACCATCCGCCGGGCGAAGCCACTATCGTGCTCCAAGTGGACCAGACCGAGCGCCGCTGGCAAGTAAACCTACCGGACGGCATTTCCAAGCATGCGAAGCGCATCGCTCTGGCGCTCTGCGGGCAAGCTTGAGTTGCGGGAACCTGCAGTTCCATTCTAATTTCGTGCTTCGTAAGGGGGCCGCGCCCGTCCGGGCGCGGAGTGTGTTCAAGCTTTGCCTGTGGCACAGACAACATAGCTGCTTCAATGAGGCCGCGGTTCTTTTCGTGTGTTACCATGGTGGTTCTACTCTCACGATCGAGTGCGGAAAGAGGTTTTATTCGCTCAACGAAAACCGGCTGCTGTTTGGAGGGGTCACTACGACTCTCACCCCGATAGCGCATCCCTGCCGGACAGCGTCCTTTACCACTCGGCGCAGATGCTTCTCAATCGAGTCGTTCCAGCAATCAACAACAATGTTGAGCCGGGCGTGCGAGGCCGGTTTGCGGCGTCTGCTCTTGAACATGGGCGTACTATATACTGCGGTTCGACTCGTGTCAAGGCACACACTACGTAGCTAAACATTGACAGAAGCTTTTTGCCGGATATAGTACTTGGGTGCGAATAGCACGCAGTTGAAACCATAATGTAAAAACTAAACCTATGAGCGACACCAAACGACCAAATCCACTAACCTTGAAGGACTTGCAAGAGGCAGTTGCCTCAACCGCCGCAGCGTTTCGCTGCCGGCGCAAGCTGCAACCCGGCGGCGGCGCGGGCGACAAAGTGTTTCCCCCGACCTACGCCGGGGCCGTGTACGCCGTCGAGCAACGCCGCGTGCCCGGCCGTGAGGAGCCTGTTACCTGCGTGCTACTCGACAGCGTACAGAGCCAGGCTAACCGCATGGAGCAGGCGCTCCAGGAGGCCCTCGGCCTTGGCGAACTCAAGTTACCCGTCATCGAGGTGGACTTCTCCCCGTACGCCCCGACCGGCAAGCTGGACGAGGATGAGAAGGCCGGTCGTTTGCTTGATGCAATCGGCAAGCTCACCAGCCTGCAAGTTCCCCATCGCCTCGCCGACGCCATCCTGCGCGACAGCGAAATCGAGGAGGGAGAAGGCGCTCAAAGGAAAACGCTCCCCTTCCGCAAGTCGCATTACGGCAACGCGCTCAACACCGCGAGTCCGCTCAATGCCACCCCGATTTACGAACTCTGCCCGACTGCTTTGCTCTTCGGTATGTGGGACAGCACCGGCCCCAAGGGCGGCCTCGGCGCGAAGTTCGAGCGGGCGGTGGTGTCGGAGGTTGTTGGTTTTGGTGCATCCGTTTCCGACTTGCATAAGAACCGCGGGATTCGGCGAGACCCGTTGGAAGCCAGCAAAGCAGTGCCGATTTTGAAGAACGAAGACGGGTCTTGGAAGGTGGCGGATGCCGCGACCAAAAAGGGGATCCTCCGCCCTTCCGAGGTGAACCACGGCAGCGTGCCCTTCGACTCAGCCAACGCTGGCGTCACCCTCGACTACGCCGAGCAACTCACCACGCTCTCGCTCATTGCCCTGCGCCGCCTGCGCTTTCCCGTGGCCAAGCCCGCGCCCGATGCCGCCGCCGCGCACGCTGCCGGACAGACCGTTCTTGCCGCGCTCGGGCTGTGCGCGGCCACACTTGCTTTCGAGTCCGGCATGGGGCTGCGTTCGCGCTGCCTGCTCTGGCCCGAAGCCCCGATGGAATGGGAACTCCTTGCCAAACCCGGCGAAACGCCGCAGCGCGTCGTGCTCGACTCCGCAGGCGCCCGCAAGCTGCTTGCGGACGCGGTAGCCAACGCAGAGCGAGCGGGCCTGAAATGGCGTTCTGAACCGCTGGCGCTTCAGCCTTCCAAGGAACTGCTGAAGCTTGTCCGCTTGAGCCAGCAACAGGCCGTCAAAGCTGGCGGCGATGAAGGGGCCGAATGACATGCTCACCCTCGGCATTCGCTACCTGACCGGCAGCGTCGCCGCCAGCGACGTGGCTGACCGCCGTCACGCGGAATGGCCGCCGCATCCGGGCCGCGTCTTCATGGCCCTCGCCGCCGCGCATTTCTCGACCGGCGACGACCCGGGAGAACGCGCCGCGCTCGAATGGCTCGAAACCCAGCCCGCACCGGAACTCGTCGCGCCCGATGCTATCGAACGTCCGGGCGTCACGCATTATGTGCCGGTGAATGACAAGGCTGGCCCGTCGAAAGCGCCGCTCCAGTCCGCGAACGGCGTCACTCGCACACGTCAGCCGCGCACCTTCGCTCGCGCCTGGCTGGCCGATGACACCGTCTTCCTCGTCTGGCCCGACGCCGCGCCGGACAAGCGGCAGTATGCCGCCCTCGCCGAACTCGCGGGCAAAGTCACGCGCATCGGACACAGCATTTCGCTCGTTCAGATGTGGGCCACGCAAGAGCCGCCCGCCGCAAAAACAAACTGGCTCCCGGACGAAGCGCGAGCGACGGAGCGCCTGCGCGTGCCCGGAGAAGGCTCGTTGCGCTACCTGGAGCGCCAATTCAATCGGGAAGGCGTGGACGAATTCTTCGCACTTACGGCCTCGGCCGAGAATCCCACTGACAAGACGGTGCAACGCGCCGCGAAGGCTGCGCTAAAGGAGAAGTTCCAGAACCAGACGCCGGCTCGTCTTCGCCCCGAACTCTCCCTCTCTCACGGCTACGCGCCGCGTGCTGACATGCCCGAGCCAGCCGCCCCCGGCACCGTGTTCGACCCGCGCCTGCTCATCTTTCCACTGCACCGGCTGGAAGGCCCTTACCGCCAGCTTGACTTGGTCGCGACGCTGCAACTCACCGATGGCCTCCGCCGCGCCCTGCTTGCGCAACTCGGTGGCAACGCGCCCGAAATACTCACCGGCCATCGTGGCAATGTCCGCGCTGAGCGCCCGCACGTTGCCTTCCTGCCGCTGCCCTTTGTCGGCCATGAGCACGCTCACGGGGGCATCCTTGGCGTTGCCCTCGCGTTGCCGCGCGATCTCAGCGCACCTGACCGCCAACGCCTGCTGCAAGCCCTCGCCGGTATCCGCAAGGAAGGGCTCAAGCTCGGACCGCTGGGTTGCTGGGAACTCGCCACACTCAATGCCGCTAGTCCACCCCATTCGTTGCGCGACCGCACCTGGACGGCTGCCCCTGCGGGTGCGCGGCAGTGGGCCACTGTCACCCCCTACGTCTTCGACCGCCACGCCAAGGCAAAGGACAAGGCCGGGTATCAGGAAGAAGTCGCCTCTGCGCTGGCCGATTCCTGCACGCGCGTTGGCCTGCCCGCCCCGGGAGAAGTTATCGTCATCCCTGTATCTGCGCATCCCGGTGCGCCGCCGGCGCACAGCTTTCCGCGCCTGCCACGCAAGGACGGCAGCCTTTGCCGCCACACTCACGCGATTCTGGTCTTCGCCGAACCGGTCGTTGGTCCGGTCCTGCTGGGCGCTGGCCGCTATCGCGGCTACGGACTCTGCCGGCCGCCAGAGGGTGAAACATGACCTCTTTTGCCGAATTCTTCCGGGCCCTATGGAACAGGGAGCCATTCCCATGGCAATGCATGCTCACGGAGCAAGGCGTCCAATCTTCTTGGCCCGAAGCCATCAATCTCCCCACTGCGAGCGGTAAGACAGCGTGCATCGATGCGGCCATCTTCGCACTTGCGGCCACTGCGGACCAATCCGACATCAACAAACGGATGCCTCGGCGGATTTGGTTTGTCGTGGATCGCCGCATCGTGGTGGACGAAGCTTTCGAGCGCGCTCGCGCAATTGCTGAGAAGCTCGCGAGCGCGACCAGCGGCCCGCTGGAGGAGGTGGCAACGCGGCTTCGTGGCGTGAGCGGCATAGCTGACGAAAGTGGGAAACCGAAGCCTCTTGCCGTCGCGCAGCTGCGTGGTGGCGCGTGGCGTGACGATGGTTGGGCCCGCGTGCCGACTCAACCGGCTGTGATTTGCTCCACTGTGGACCAGGTAGGCTCCGCTCTGCTCTTTCGCAGCTACGGTCACAGCGACCGCACGGCTAGCATTTGGGCCGGCCTCGCCGCCAATGACAGCCTCATCCTGCTGGATGAAGCCCACTGTGCCGTCCCATTCCTCCAAACCCTCCGCGCCATTGCCCGCTTCCGTGACGAACGCTGGGCGAGCGCGCCCATTAAGACACCGTTCCGGTTTTCTATCCTCTCCGCCACGCCGCCCGCCGACATTAAAGAAGAAGTGAGCTTTCCTCGGCCTGCCGAGCGCACCGCCGCGCTGAATGATCCAGTGCTTCAACTGCGTCTCGCCGCCCGAAAGCTTGCCACGCTTCTTTTGGTAAAGGGAAAAGAGGACACCGATGAGCTCGTCGCTGCCGCTTCCGAGCAGGCCAGCAGCTTCCTGGGAAACAGCCGCCAGCGAGTCGCCGTGATGGTAAACCGCGTCGCGACTGCGGAAGCCATTGCCGCCCGAGTTCACAAAGATGTCGGAGACCAGGCCGAGGTCATCCTACTTACGGGCCGAATGCGTCCGCTCGACCGGGACGCCCTGGTGGCCAAGTGGTCCCCACTGCTCAAAGCCGGTTCGGGCGACCAACCGGCCAAACCCATCATCGTCGTCACCACCCAATGCCTCGAAGTCGGAGCCGACTTCAGCTTCGACGGGCTGGTGACTGAATGCGCGAGTCTCGACGCCCTCCGCCAGCGCTTCGGCCGGCTGGATCGCCTGGGGGCGTTAAAGGAAACCCGTGCCACCATCCTCATTCGCGAAGCCGACGCCAGAGGCAAGGAGCCAGACCCCATCTACGGTGGGGCCCTCGCCAAGACATGGCATTGGCTCAGTGAGAATGCCGCCTCG
>Ga0209777_10005911_pt1 | contig 13938 bp, 12 predicted proteins | sample FrelakmetHBP12HB_FD_187147 | JGI IMG/M metagenome (GOLD analysis project Ga0209777, IMG submission 187147) | Freshwater lake sediment microbial communities from the University of Notre Dame, USA, for methane emissions studies -HBP12 HB (SPAdes)... | ecosystem: Environmental > Aquatic >...
GACCGCACGGCCCAGTGTGCAGTGCTGGCCATGCTCTTCGAGCTTTCTTCCAGTCCCAAGCCCGGCAACGTCGACCGCTGCCACGATTTTTCCGATATCGGCTTTCATCACTTCCTGGCAAGTGCCGTCTCCTCTTATCCCGTCTTCAGAAAGGCGGCCCAGGGATTGGGTCGCCCAGGCTCGCTGATTCTGGAGGGAGTGCAGGCCTGGAGAACCTGGAATTTGAGCAGCAATACTCACTTCGGCTCCCTGGTGCTCATGATTCCAATTGCCCTGGCTGCGGGCACTGCAAGCAGGCAAGGCGGCGATCTGGAAGAAGAGCTGGCTGGAGTCCTGGGGGGGACCACCGTCCAGGATGCCATCGACTTTTACCGAGCCTTCGAATCGGCCGGAGCCAGAGTGACAGAGGTGGAGTTGTTCAGCCTGTTGGACAGGGGCTCTGAAAACGCCCTCTGCCAGAGCAAAAAAACACTACAAGAACTAATGAAGCTCTCTATGGACCACGACATTGTCGCTCGCGAATGGGCAACAAATTATAGGCGATCTTTTCTGCTCGCGAAACGGCTGGCGGAGCAGACGGGGAAGTTTGGACTGAACGAATGCGTCGTCAGAACTTTCCTGGAAGCGCTGGCAGAAGTGCCGGACAGCCTGATTTCCGCCAAGTTCGGACCGGACAAGGCCCGGCAAGTCTCCCGGCAGGCAGCCCTGGCATTAGCGGATAGCACACTGGAAACGGCCCGGCAGATGGATTGCGATCTCCTCGCCCGGGATATCAATCCCGGCTCCACGGCAGACCTGATTGCGGCATCTTTATTTATCTCCCTTCTGAGGGACTTGAGGTTTTGATCATGCTTTACGGCAATGAAGCTCTGGACGAGCTTGGCATACTGGACGGCATAAATGAGGTGATAGCGACAACGGAAAGTCGTGATCGGATCAATGCGGCGCCTCTGGGCATCGTCAAAGATGGCGACAGCCTATACATCCGTCTCTTCCTTGGAACTCACACTTATGAAAACATCCTGACCAAAGGGTGGTTTGTGGCCAATGTAACTCATGATGCCTGGCTCTTCGCAGAGACGGCTTTAGAGGACCTCCCTCCCGAGTACTTCACGCGCCGCGAAGACTTGCCTGTGCTGAAAGATGCCGAGGCCTGGGTGCTGTTCAAATGCGATGCCTTTGCCTCGGATATTATCATCGCCAAAGTGGAACCCGTGAAAGGGGAAGTATTGAGAAAGGACTTTCGCGCCTGCAACCGGGGAGCAAACCTGGTGATCGAAGCGGCCGTAGCCGCAACGAGGTATCTGGCTCTTCGCACTGATTCCTATTTTGAGGAACTGATGAAGACGCAGAGGATCATCAACCGTTGCGGCGGTCCGAGGGAACGGGAGGCCATGGACCGGCTCATGGAAAGGATCGACAACTTTTCGCATGTGAGATAGAATGATAGAATGAACATGCTGGAACGCTTGCCCTCGGGTTGCCAGAGCCTGGATCTCCTCCTGGGCGGAGGATTTGAATCAGGCGTAATAACACAGATCTACGGCGAGTCGGGCACAGGAAAGAGCAACATCGTCTTGCAGCTGGCGGTTCAGGCTGTAGCCCGCGGCTTTCGCGTCATCTTCATAGACACGGAGGGCTTCAGCGCAGAGAGGTTCAAGCAAATCGCCGGCCCCGGCGCGGAAGAGATGGCGGCCAAGATCATGATCTTCGAGCCCATGAGCCTGGAGCAGCAGGCGATAGCTATCAGAGAGGCCTCCAAGATTGCCGGTCGGGATCTGGGGCTGATAGTTCTTGATTCTGCGACATCCCTTTACCGCGTGCTCTTAGAGGCAGATGATAACCGGCAAGTGCGCCGGACTCTGACCGTCCAGCTCTCCGAATGCCAGGAGATCGCCCGAAAGCACAGAATTCCAGTAGTGATAACCAATCAGGTCTATATGGATATCGAGAACAATGCGGTGAGGCCAATAGGTGGAACGTCACTGGGACATATATGCAAAGCGATCGTCTTTTTAGAGAAGAAGGGAGAAGGGCTGCGAAGCGCCCGGCTGATGAAGCACCGCTCCCTGCCGGAAGGAGGATTGGCGGAGTTCAGGCTGACAGCGCGGGGCGTGGAGTAGATAGATTTTAGGTTCCTTCGCGCTATGTGTCTTAAGGAGGCTTCACCACAAAGACACGAAGGCACAAAGACGTCCTCTAGCTCCCAGTCTGCATGTCGCGGAGATTTAATTTAATAGTTGTTTGTTCGTTTTGTTCTTCGTGTCTTTGCGCCTTTGTGGTGAAATCAGTAGCTCATCTCCACACCAATTAAACCAGGATGGTTTACGCAATATTATCACAGAGTCTTATAGCGCACAGAGGACCACGAGAGAATATCGGATTCTTGTGACCCGCGCACGAATCCGCACAAAATGGTGTACCTAGAGGCGGAGCTTCATGATGATAGCAGCCTCGCCATCGGAATAGTAAGATGGAACAATGCCGATCATATTAAATCCCAGCGTGGAATAGAGCGCCTGGGCCTTTTTATTGCTAACTCTGACCTCAAGAGTGGCACTCAGCGCGCCCATATTCCGGAAGATCTTAAGAATACTCAGCATGAGCCTCATGCCAATGCCGCGGCACTGGTAGCCCGGCTTTACTGCCAGCCAGAAGACCCTGCACTCGAAGGGCGCATGCTTGAATCCGAGGATAAAGCCGGCCACCTTTCCACCTACTTCGGCGACAAGAGTGCTGCCGGGATGGTATTCATAGAAGGCCGCAAAGATGTTCGGATCGTACCCTCCGAAGACTTCACTGTCGATATCAAGGGCTGCCTCCAGGTCGTCTGGTCCCAGTCTCCTGATTATGACGGCATCCTTGAGGATCGCTTCGCCTGTCCCATCCGTGAGCCGCCTCTGAATCTGTTCCTCTGGCCACATTCTATATTCGACAGGGATTTTTCAACGGAAATAGTTTTTCCGAGAGGGTTGAGGAAAGATCGACGATACAAAAGTCAAACTACGACAATCAATCACTGAATCAAGCTGCTGAGTATTCAGGACTCTACTTGCATTATCTCGTCAAAGAATCTCATGTGTTAAGGCAGCGGCTTGAAATAGGAAGTCACCAAGTCTCCCACGTAATACATGAATATAACGAAGAGTCCTCTGCCAAGCCAACGCTCTAGCTCTATAGCCTGCCACTTAATGCCGCCATTGGCCGTGAGACTTTCAGTATTTTTCGAGGCCATGACAAAGAGGCTGAATTTAAGGGATAAAAAAAGCCTTCCAAGATTTGACTGCTTCTCGTTAGTCACCTCTGGGGCGTACTCGACATTGAAGGTGTCCTGGGATACCTTCTTGGCTATTAGCAAGATTCCTTTCCCACCCCAGCCCGGCTTATGAACTTGGGCGATTCCGCCTTTGGACCAATAATAAAGACCAAAGATGAGGATGAAAAAGCCTATCCAGAGAACCGTGTTGAGCGGCCGGGTTCCATATCCACAATACCACTCCAAGAATATGTCCGGAACCTTGGTAATATCCGTCCAGGGTTTGATGCTTTGCTTCCAATGCCTGTAGTCGAAATCGCATTCGTTCACGTCCGTGATCCAAATACGTTCTTTATAGTTCTCCTTCATGCTGCTGTAGAGGGTCTCTTCTGGCTTGATGTGGTTTCTAATGGAATCCCAGTGTAGCAATAATTTGTCATAATCGCATCCATGCAGGTTTACATTCGAGCTGAAATTTGCCTTGTGAAATATTGCATCCTTTTGGAACCGAGTACTGACAAATCTGACATTGCCTTCAAAACTGGAGTTTAAGAAGTCGGTTTCCCCGGCAAAATTGGCTTCATCGAATTCGATATAGCCAAAGCTCGATCCGGAGAAGCTGGCATAATCTCGAAAATCGGTTTTGGTAAAATACGTCCTGCCAGGAAACTTCACCCACCCTAGAAAGGCTTTCCCAATGAATTGAGCTTGGTTGAAGCTCGCCCCATCTAAGAATATCGATCCCTCGAAGTTCGCCGATTCCTGGAAGACAGCTTTTCCGAATCTGGAATATCCATTGAATTGGCAATCTGTGAATCGGGCAACTTTGAACTTGGCCTCATTAAAGTTGGCCTCTTTCATGAATTCTGATCCATTGAAATTGCACTCTCCCTGAAAATCGGAATTTTTAAAGAAGGCATCGCGAGTAAAATTGGCCAGCTCAAAGTCGGCCTGCTTCTGGAACTTTGTCGAGTTGAATCTCGATAGATTCGAGAATGAAGCATTTCGAAAAGTAGCATCTCCCTCAATGATGCATCCCTCCATTATAATCGGCTTCTTTATTAGTACCCCCTCAAAGTTGATATCGCCACGAAAAGTGGAATTGGTTATGATTATCGCGGAATTCGCGAACTTCTCTGCTTGACTACCCATTTCCTCTCTCGATGGAGGCACTACCAGATCGCCAACTATTTCGGCATGGTCGTAGACCACGGGCTGGTCATTTCTCAGCTGGTTGAGGATGATTTCGGCGGAAACATTCGAAGTCTGAGTGCTATCTGAAAGCGCAAAGCTGCTCATATCGAATGTCAGGATTACGACAAATACTGATGCAATAACCCAAAAAGGCACTCTCATCTGCACCTCTTCGAACGAATGGACTGAACTTATTATTTCATCTTGCCTGCTTAAATCTTTTCCGGAGTCTATCGATTCAATTTTGAGCTCATCTTTGATGAAACGGCAAGAAAATATCTATATAATATCTATTATGATACCTTCTAATGTATTCTAGTGAGGGCTTAAGCATACTCATGCCCAAGTGAGTCGTGGCCCAACGACACAGTATAAATCGAATTTGAACTATTCCCAAGATGGTTGCTCTATAAGATTATCAAGTGAAACGGCGGTGGCGCACCCGCGCAGCAAGCTGCGGGGCATCCAAGGCGCCGCCGCATAAATGTGGAACCAGGTTAAGCTGACCCAACCCTAAGTTGAATACGCATGCCCTTTATCCCAGCCGCAGCGAGCTGCGGGGTATTGCGTTTTAAAAATCAACCGAAGCCTAAATGGATAAGATATTTATCGCTTGAATGCAGTTATCATATTTATGAATTCCAGGAAGATAACCTCATTCTTTCTAGGCATTATCCTTATCATCTAGTTCGTCAATGCATCTGAGCCAATTTTGAGAATACTTAAAGATAATCAAGAAAGTTCAACTTGCAAACAAGAGAGCGATCTGTTCAGAGAATACCTTGCATCGACCATAGAAAATGCTAATGACCTGTATAACAATTGTAACTGTTATACAGAAAATAAGGATTTCGCAGGGGCAAGAGACTGCTACATGATGGTCAATGACCATTGTGATGCTATACTCAAGACAGATCCATCTGATCGCAAAGCCCTCGACATAAAAACGAATACGACCGATAGAATAAATGAGTTAGATGGAGACGTCTACAAGGCCCCCCTGGAACTAGTTGCACCTGCGTAAAGAACAGCAACTATGACACCATCATTGCCGGATATGACAATATAACAAGATTGGATCCCAACAACATCGAGGCCTGGAACAATCGAGGGGCACTGCTCGGTGAGCTGTGTTGCATCGAGGAGGCAAATGCATCCTTCGAGGAGGCAATAAGCATCAACTCCTCTTTGGCCGAGCCCTGGTACAACAAGGGTGTGTGCCTTTTTCAGGTTAATTCACAAGAGGCCCTCCGGTGCTTTAATCGATCTGTAGAGCTAGATCCGGGACTAGCTGAAGCATGGTTCAACAGGTATCCGCTGCTGATTCCCTCCGATATCAACATGACCAGCAACACTTATCGCCTGGCCTACAAGGAGGCTGTGGCCAGTTATAGCAAGGCAATAGAGCTTAATCCTGATTTAGGATTATATAAGCCACCATATTTAATCTACAGAAGGATGGGATAATTCTGTCTTTCCGAGCTCAGGGCAGAGATAAGATTCGATAAACTGATACGCCTGGAAAACAAGCCAGTCAGTAAAAAAAAGAAGGTATTGAATGATCACGACTAGGAAATCTATGCTTTTGACCTTCCTATTGGTTTTCCTAGCGCTTTTTCTCGTTCTCCAGTCGACCCAGGGGAACGATTCTTACCTGCGCAAGAATAGCACCTTCGCGGAATATAATGCATCTGATCTCATCACATTTACTGCAGAGGGTCCATCCGTGCGTGAGACTGAGTATGAAAAGGAGACGCGAAGAATAGATAAGATCAAGTCTGAGATAGAGGTTGATCTGGATATCGAAGACTTCGATCAGATAAGGCTAAAGGTAGCCCCGCTGGTCGGCGATGCTGCCTCCGGCAGCCTAAACATCAAACAGATAAGCAATATTTACGATTACATGTGTAGCAATAGCAATTGGGGATACCTTAATGATCCCAGAGGCCTGGATTGGTTCCAGAATGCCACATACACTCTGAGAACGGCCGATTCGAACCATAAGGTTGGATATGGGGACTGCGATGATTTCGCTATTCTGATGGCCTCGTTTATCGAGAATATTGGTGGAGCCACAACGGTTGTTCTGGCTTCGGACCCGGGAGGTTCTGGGCACGTTTATGCCGAGGTTTTCATGGGGAAGCTGAGCACAAATGAACAGAAGATCAATAGCATAATAGAGTGGCTCAGGAAGAAATATCACAATCAAGATATCGGCTATGACATCCCAAATCCCATGAGCGAGGAGGTCTGGCTCAACTTGGACTACAACTCCTTATGCCCCGGAGGTCCTCCGATCAAGATGGCAAAGAACATACCGTTAGTGCTCAGGGAGGGGGTAGGCAAGAGGGCTTTGATGTCTTGGAACGAGTCACTAGCAAAAACATTACCTTCTATACCCGACCTGCCGCAAAAGGAATCAGAATATAAATTAAACTATTCGCTGAGAGAAGCTACAGCTTTGCGTGAGGCAGAGGAGGATGAAGAGGCAATCAAGGGATATGAGGAAATCATTAAAACTACATCACCTATTGAGTATCCCTATGAATACGGAAGTGCACTAGATGGCATAGGGGTTGCCTATAAGCATCTGGCTTCAAAGAATGAGAAAGAGAGATACCTATTGAGGGCGATAAATAGCTACAAAGAGGCCCTTGATATAAGGACCATCGAACGTTTTCCCATCGATTATGCAAAGACCCAGAATAACCTTGGCGTAGCTTACTCGTCCTTAGGTTGGGTTAGAAACAAGGAATCCAACCTAATGCTGGCCATCACGGCTTTTCAGGAGGCTCTCAAAATACGAACCATCCAAAGCTACCCAATCGATTACGCACAAACTCAGAACGACCTGGGAAACTCCTACAGCCTGCTAGCAGAGGTTCGGGACGAAGAGGACAACATTATGCTGGCGATGAGGGCTTACCAGGAAGCTCTCAAGATACGAACTGTAGAGAGCTACCCTCTAGACTATGCGAAAACTCAGACCGTTCTGGGTTATGCCTACGTGGACCTGTCAGAAGTTCGGGATGAAGAGGCAAATCTTAAGCTAGCGCTGAAGGCTTTCCAGGAGGCTCTCAAGATACAGACTGTCGAGAGCTATCCTATAGATTACGCTACCACCCAGATCTACATGGGACTCGCCTACTTCCACCTGGCACAGGTTCGAGACAAGGAGTCCAACCTAATGCTGGCCATTGCAGCTTATCAAGAGGCTCTCAAGATACGAACTGCAGAGAGCTACCCTATAGACCATGCTGGGATTATGATAGACCTGGGCAATGCTTACTCGGTTTTGGCGCAGGTTCGAGATAATGAGTCCAACCTAATGCTGGCCATCGGAGATTATCAAGAAGCACTCAAGGTATATACCATCGAGAGCTACCCTATATATTACGCCACGATCAATAACAACCTGGGAAACACCTACAAAGATCTGGCAAATTTCCGGGACAAGGAGGCCAATATTAAGTTGGCCATCGCGGCTTATGAGGAGTCTCTTAGGATACGAACCATCGTGAGCTATCCCATCGACTATGCCATGACTCAGAACAACCTGGGACTCGCCTATATGCGTCTATCGAGTGTCCAGGACATAGAGGCTAATCTCAAGCTATCAATCGCGGCTTATGAGGAGTCTCTCAAGATACGAACCATCGAGGACCCCAATAATTACGCCATGACCCAATACAACCTCGGCATAGCCTACTGGAATCTAGCAGGGGTTCGGGACAAAGAGTTTAACCTTAAGTTGGCCATCACGGCTTATCAGAAGGCTCTCAAGATTCGAACCATCGAGAGCTGCCCTGTAGACTATGCCAGAACGCAGGGCAACATCGGCAGAGCCTACGAGGACTTGGCAGCGGTTCGAGATAAAGAGTCCAACCTCAAGCTGGCTATCCAGGCTTATGAGGAGGCTTTAAAAGTCTTCCCCGCGGAAGATTATCCCGAATACAACTCCATGATTATGGAAAATCTAACCGATGTCAAGAATAGGCTCAATGCCACGATTTTGGAAAATCTAATCGACTTCCGGCAAGGCCCAGGATGGGGAGACTGGCATGATTATTCAAAAACGATGCATCCGAATACAGATCATATTTTTAACCCAAAATCTATAACCAATGATCGCTATGCTTCGCTTGGTATAAATGCATGATAGGTGTAAACTTAGGTAAGGTACTATCAACTATTTCACTGAGAGAAGCTACTGCTCTATAAGGAAACGGGGATACGAAGAGGCAATCGAGAGATACGAGGAAATTGCAGAGGCCACTTCACAAATTGAGTTTCCTCACCATATCTATAAAGGGCGATTAATAGCTATCAGAGGCTCTTGACTTATACACAGTCGAGAGCTGCCCGATAGACTACGCCCCGATCAAGAACAACTTTGGCACCGCCTACTCGGCTAGCGGCCGGGACAAAGAGGCTAACCTTGAGCTGTCCGTCAGTGCTTATCAGGCAGTGGAGCTCTACCGTGAAGGCAAACTCTCTCTGGGCAAAGCTGCGGAGCTGGCCGGGGCGAAAAGCAAATGGGAGATGCTGCTGCTAAGCGTTAGGGGAGTCCCTCTGGACTATACAGCAGATGATGCGGAAAAAGATCTCCAGACTCTTGAAGAAGTGCTCGGACGATGATCATAGCTGCCCAGTTCCTCACTAGCGACAAAGATATACAAGAATGATCAAATTATGATGCCCTTGAAATATCGCATAATAATAGAAAAAGACCCTGAAGAGGGCGTTTATATCGCTTCGGTACCAACGCTACCTGGATGCAATACTTTCGGAAAGAACGCGAAAGAAGCTGCCCTGATGGCTGAAGAGGCCATAGAAGTCTATATTGAAACGCTGCTTGATCTCGGGAAAAAAGTTCCAATTGAAGATACTTGATGCATTTTTGAGTGCAATATGGTCGAATTCATGCTAGGAAAAATTTCGGCGGGCCTGGGGCAGGGCCAGTACTTCATCTCCCGGGAGGGCTACAGCCGCCAGTTCTTGCAGCATCTGGGCTTCGTCCCCTTCCCAGGCACACTGAACGTATTGCTGGAGGAGCCCTTCCCTGCAGAACAGCAGGCGATCCGGATTGAGGGCTTCCAGGAGGAGGGCCGGAACTTTGGCGAGTGCAAATGCTACAGGATCAAACTGAACGGCATCGAGGCAGCCGTGGTTCGGCCCGAGCGGAGCCGTTATCCAGCTGACTTGATTGAGGTCATAGCACCGGTCCAACTGCGTAGGGCTTTGAGGCTGGAAGATGGCGATGATGTAGAGGTAATATTGATATGAGCGAGAGGCCGATAATATGTCGAGACTTATAAATGGTGCTGCATTAGATGCGCTCCATAAAGGCTCTGCTTAATATATCTCATCCGCCACTCTGATGGAAACAGTGATCCCCTTGCAAGAGTCCTCTTCTTCCCAGGCCATAGCTCGATCTCTATTCATTCTACTGGCTTATGTTTTGCTTTTGTCCCACCCATCCTCGGCCACTCTGACCGGTGATGCAGCCCACTGGCTGGAGATGGGCCACTCCTACCTATTGAACGGCTCTTTCCAGCAGGCCATTGACAGCTTTGACCGCGTCCTGAAGATCGATCCCGAAAACGTATCGGCATGGGATGGTAAAGGAGCTGCTCTATCGGGACTGGGCCGGTATAAAATGGCCAGGCTTTACTTCGATTTTGCCCTGCAAAAGGACCCGAAAAATCCAGGGCTCTGGCTGGAAGAGGCTAAGGCTGCAGAGCATGATGGAAATTGGCGCCAGGCGGGCGCAGGCTACGACCGCGCCCTGGCTCTGAACGGCAGCCTGGCCGAGGCGTGGCTCGGGATAGGGAATATGTCCATTGCCACAGGCCGCTATGATAATGCTCTGCAAAGCTTCACGAATGCTTCCCGACTTGGCCGGAAGGATGCGGCAAGAGAAGGAGTGTCCAGGGTTCAACTGGCCAGGGGTCAATCCTTCTTGCAGCAGGGAAATTTTGAAGAGGCTCTGCAGTTCTATGATCGGATTCTCGTCAACAATCCATCCGATCCAATGGCAAAAGATGGCAAGTCTCGCGCCCTGGTAGGCCTGGGACAGTTGCAGCTGGCCAGGGGAAACAACTCTCAAGCTAAGGAGAGCTTCGAAGAGGCGATCCTGCTTGATCCCAAGAGCCAGGACGCAATGCAAGGCCAGCTTCAGGCTCTGAGAAATGATGGTGATGATCTCATGGCCAAAAGGCTCTTTTCGGACGCTTTGAAGAGCTACGAAACCGCGCTTGCCCTTTCTCCCCAGGACACACTATCTCTGGCCGGAAAAGAGCAGGCATTGACCGCAATGGCCCTGAAGTCGGAAGCATCCGAATCAGGGCCCGGGAACCTATCCCGGAACGCGACCCCGCAAAAAGAGACGGCCAGCACCAATTACGGCCGATATTTATCCCAGGCTCATAATTATGCCAGAAACGGCTCCTATTCTCTGGCCCTGGAGAGCATAAATAAGTCCCTTGAGGTTGATGGGAAAAAGAGTGATGCATGGCTCTTCAAAGGACAGGTCCTCTTCCGGCTCGGTCGTCCGACCGAAGCTCTATATTCTTTAAATAAGGCGCTGGAGTTGGACCAGTACAATGCATCGGCCTGGGACTTGAAGGGCCGGATCCTGTCAGCGACTGGAAAATATAAAACGGCAAAGCTATGTTTCGACTCTGCACTGAGGCTGGAGCCCAATAATATAACTTTGTGGAACAGTTCGGCACGGGTTTTGGAGCTGTTGCACGACTACAAGGGTGCCCTGAATAGCTACGATAGGGCATTGCAGCTGGACGATAAAAATGCTGAGATCATATTAAGCCGAGGCAGACTGTTGCTTGAAATGGGTTTATATCAGGATGCCAGGAAGAGCTTTGCGAGTGTCTTGCGGCAGGAAGCCAGAAACGTCGCCGCCTTGCGGGGCATGGGGGAAACGCTGCTCGCGCTTAAGGAGTACGACCAGGCAAAAGAGTCTTTCAATGCGGCATTGTTGCAGAATCCCGAGGATTTGGAATCCTTGATCGGATTGGCCGGGACTCTCTATGCCGGCCAGGATTACAACTCCTCCCTTCATGCCTTCGATCGCGCCTTGAAGATAAAGCCCGATGACCTTCGGGCGAATCTCGGAAAGGGATACTCCCTCCTGGCGCTGCAGAATTATACTTTTGCAATAATCAGCTTCGACACGGCTCTGAAAGTCTCCCCCGAAAACGTCTCCGCCCTCATTGGAAAAGGAGAGGCGCTCCGTTTGCAAGGCCGGCTGGATATGGCATTACAGTTCTATGACCGCGTCCTCCGTCTGGAGCCTGAAAATATCATGGCACTGCAGGGCGAGGGGGATGCGTTGTCTGCACAAAACGATTTTACCGGAGCAGAGGCGGCTTTTGGTCGCATCCTCGCCAGGGATCCAGATAATATACCGGCGCTTCTGGGCAAGGGGGATGCACTCCTGCGAAATAACTCCCCGGAACTGGCCCTGCCTTTCTATGAGAGCCTTCTCGAAAGAGATCCCAAGAACGTTCAGGGACTCTTAGGAGCCGCAGAAGCTGACGATGCTTTGAACAATTGCAGACAGGCCTTGAAATATTATGAAGAAATTCTGGCTCTGGATAACAATAATACTGCTGCCTGGATGGGCGATGGGGATGCCCTGCTCTGCCTGAAGGATGCAGATCGTGCAGTGCACTGCTATGAGAGGGTCCTTGCCAAAGAACCGCATAGCCCTGAAGCCCTCTTCGGAATGGGCGACGTGTCTTACGAAAAAGGCAACTTCAGTGCCGCTCGCCAATACTATTGTACGGCCATAAACCTTGAGCCCAAAAGCCTCCGCGGCAATAAGGGATTGGCGAATGTTCTATGTTTCTATGGAGAGTATAACGAATCTCTGCAGTTTTTCGATCGAGCCCTGGGCCAGAGGCCATCGGATATCGATGCATTGATGGGCAAAGGTTTGGCACTGGCGGCTCTTGGCAATAATTCCCAGGCCATAATATGCTTCAGGGAGATAGTCTCAATCGAACCCGGAAACTACGCAGCACTGTCCAATCTGGGAAGCCTGCAGGCAAATTCCGGGATGCATGCCGAGGCCCTGGAGAGCCTGCAATTGGCTAGCAAGGCCAATGAGACCGATGAAAAGGTGTGGTACAATTTGGGCCAGGTTTATTTTATATCAGGCCAATACAGCCAATCCGAAGAGGCTTTCAAGAATGCGACGAAAAAGGCCCCTCTGGACGCTTCTGCCTGGCTTGGGCTTGGACTGGCCCAAAACCTGACGGGACAGCCCGGCGAAGCATTGTCGAGCTATGAGAAAGCCATCCGGCTTAAGCCTCAAGATGCAGGCATTCAATACAATATGGGCCTGGCTCTTGTGGCTCTAGGCCGCTTTCAAGATGCCCTTGGTGCCTTCGAAAAGGTCTTGGAGATCGATCCAGGGAACACCCCTGCCGCCTACAGCCTCGATCTGACTCGCGCCCGTCTCAATGAAACGACTGTATAGAATGCCCGCCATGTCGGGAGCATACGGGCCTGACCGGAATTCAATAATGCGGCATTTTGCGGTGGTGGGAAAATAGATATGGGCCGTTTTCCGGTCAGGCTATTCTATCTGCCTTCTGCTCTTCTTTTTTCATAGCTGCTTTGGCGCTGATAATTATGATTAGGGACCATCTCCGGCTCAACCATCTCCATCAGTCTGTACTGCCGGTTATTTCGGTTTCCTCTCTTATCCAGCAAGCCATCACGATTCATTCTAGATAGATAAGTTGAGACTGTACTGAGCTTGATGTCATCCGCTACGGTCTCATATCGCTCTCTCAATTCCTGGGTTGTGAACCATGTATTTGAAAACTCAAATTTGATGAAGCTCTCCAGGCGGTCCATGAGAGTACCGGAACCACTGTAATCACGAGCGGATGCCGCCGATGAGCCACTCTCCACGTTGTCCTCGAAGATACCGGAAGCTGACAGGAAGCCTATGATTTTATCTCTCAAGGCCTCTCCACCCTTACTTTGCGACTCAAATTCATGAGAGGACTTGAGCCCCCCGTCTTCTATCTCGATCCGGATCCTCATTGTATTCCCCCAATTATCTTCCAGACATCAATTCCGGTATTGGAAGTAATATGCGATTCATAGAGGAAGAAGCATCCCGGCCGAGGCCATAGCCGACGTCTTCTGTCGCCCCGACGATTCTTAACTGCTCGCACTTCACCAGGTCCATCTGCAACGTAAACAACTTGATATGCCCCCTCACAGTCTTCCCCCTCCTAATAATCCTATCAACATCTGCTATCCCGTCAGGATCGGATCAGCAAGTATTACCCCTTCCTGCCGATCCGATCGATATTTCCCAACTCGTGCCATCCCTTCTATTCTATACAGGTCGTGAAAGACAATTCTAACCCGGGCCCCTTAATTCCCTGGCTTTCCCCTGCTTTTCACAGCCTGTTCGCTATTAGCGTATCTCAAATCCAGGACCCATA
>Ga0209777_10005912_pt1 | contig 13938 bp, 23 predicted proteins | sample FrelakmetHBP12HB_FD_187147 | JGI IMG/M metagenome (GOLD analysis project Ga0209777, IMG submission 187147) | Freshwater lake sediment microbial communities from the University of Notre Dame, USA, for methane emissions studies -HBP12 HB (SPAdes)... | ecosystem: Environmental > Aquatic >...
CGCACAAACCCATTGCTTTGCGGGTAGGAATATATGTTTATAAAATTCTGCTGAATAGAATTAGCACAATAATTGCTACGAAGAGCCCCATTACAAAGGCAGTCCGCGAGCCATGCGAAACTCAATCCGATTTTTCTTGTAGTGATCCCTCAGAACAGAGAAATGAGTGCCTCTGCCCCAGACATTACGGCGCTTGCGGTAATCGATTTTGCGCTTCCCCTCAAACTTGAGCACTCCAGCGACCTGCAAGACCTTAGCTATGCCCTGGGTCGGAAGACCCAACTCTATGTAATCGGCCTTTTCCTGACGCTCCATCAAGAGCGAATCAAGGTCAGCGCCAGCGTCCGCTAGCATTCGTAAAGTATCATTTGGCCTGAACGGCATAAAAACCTCTATTTCCGGTTTGCTAATTCCCGGGCACGGGCCCAATCTTCCGGCGTTGGGGCTCGAGGGAGGTAGACCACAGAGCCGGGTGCTTCACCCAGCTCCTCAACGTAGATCTCCTCCAACTCCGGATCGGCCTCAATCATGGCCTGCAGCTCCCTGTCGAGCCTGGCCATCTCTTTGAATAACGCCACTTCTTCCATCTTAAAGAACGTATCTGAGCTTCATTATTTATATATTATTCTGCCTCTCTTTTGCGCTTTCAACCTCCTGTATTGCTCTATTTCCGGCCTTGATCTCCTCTTTGGCTGGGCCTTGAAAGGTTCATTGCCGCAGCTAGGGCAATAGGGAAAATCTAGCTCGTCGAAAACTACGTCCCCCTGCTTGCAATGTGGGCACTTTCTGGGCCGGAAGATGGTGATATCCTCAAGCACTACCTTCTCAAAACTCCAGAAACGGCCTGCTTTGCTGCCGTGATGTTCAGTGGCAAACCTTGTCCCAGGTTGTCGGATGGGCTCAAGGAACATCGAAAGAGTCCTCCGAAAAGAGTCTGCTCACGAGCAAAGCCTGAGCATTAAAAGGATCAGTAACTCTTATTATATTTAAGGATTTGTAATAAGGGAAGGTACAATTCACCGATGCACCCCCAAAGCAATCTTAGATAGATCTGGATGGATGGGCCCTACCTGGTCCATGAAAGCCTTGGCCAGGGCCTCAATATCGTTATCCAGCCCGGGAAGGTGCATCATGCTGGCCATCTCGGCCAAGACCTTGAAGCTCATCTGAAGGTCAGAGGGAAAGCTATGCATGTTGTACTCGTCTTCCCTGAGGCGGGCTGTGATCTCTCCCAGGACGGTCCTGGTGCTCTGCAATGCCTCAGAACAGGGGCGGCACATCTTCAAGCCGCCACCTCCTGGGTCTCGACAGTCACCAGAACACGCATTCCAATGGCTCCCTCAAGGAACTGGTTTGTATCTCCAAGGGAACCGGGCATTTCGAGGCAGAAATGAACTGTGCCCATCATGCCGAAGCTGGTCTGGAGAGTTCCTGCAAACTCTTTTCTCACGCGGTCGCACCCATTAGAGCGGCCTTTTGCCACGGCACCTGAGCCTGGCTATTGACACCGACAATTTGGCACATCGCTCACCACACTCTTTTGCGAAACATTTTGGAGAAACGCGATCTACAGGCGCAAACGTGTTCCTTTAACCCCGCTGTCGCCAGCTAGCCCGGAAAGAGGCAAATATTTTTGTCCATACCTAGCGCCCACACGCATAAGCTGGAACGAAGACGCCTCTCACACATGCCACCTGCACAAACCCACCTCACCGTATAATTGGGTAATTTACGACTATTTAAATATTGTAGCAGTATGACGAATAAATTAAGCCTTAGTTTTGATCAAGTAAAAATTACTGAAAAATTAGAAGCATAACGATTAATCGTAAAGACTCTATAAATATATAGTATCAATTCATGCAAAACAGTTTTATATTTTGTTGGCTACGGCAAATAATAACAATAGATACGAATTTGTGATACCTGTCTACAAAGTGGGGGTGAAGGCAGGAGAGAATAGGTCTTCGCGACGAAAAAGTATGGGCTTCTTCGTCGCAAAGCTTTGCAAAACCAGTGGTGAGATGGTTCTGCGATGTGCCAACCTGCCTGAAATCTAGCGCCGAGACCTTCAGCCATGGCTAACCTAGAAGTAAAGAGGCAAGTCTAATGATATATGTAAAACAACAAGATAAAAGGCTTTGCGGTATAGCCTATTGCACCACCAAAAACTTTTTTGATATAGCTGTAGCTAGAAATCAGAAGGCTGCGGCACATTATAGCAGCAAGATGCAGGGTACTACATATAAAATTAAAATAGAAAGAGTGACAAGGAGAGCTGCCCTTGCTCTCCGAGATCTGAAGCGATTCTTTGGGAGGTTCGCACCACAGCACGCACCGGAGTTGCAATCATGAATCCCGGAACGGGCTGGGGTTTAGAGGCATGAATCAGATTCTCGTCCCAACGATAAACTATTTTCGATCTGCGCAGGAGCTTTCTTCGTCAGTGCCGGCTCAGCTCAAGAGAACCATTGCAGAGCTTGAGGCCCGAATAATAGAGCAAGATTCTCTTATTGCCGGGCAGAACGAAAGAATCAAAAACCTGTCCCAGAAGCTTCAACAAAAAAAAGAAGAGCTCCACGCCATTGAGAAGATGAGCAGCAAACCGGGCCAGGGGCTCGATGAAGCGCTGGAAGACCTCAAAAAAGAGAAGCTGGAAAAGACCAACAAGAACATGGAGGCCCTGATCTAAGAGTTCGAGGAGGGCTTCTGGACTCTATTCTCCGAGCAGTGCCATGGATTGGATGAATGCCTGAAAGCCCTGGAGCAGCTCCCCTCCACCCCAGAGACTAAGAGCCTCTACGCCCATGTCAAGAAGGAGTGGCAGGCCATAGAGGCGGCCAAAAAACGAGGCATAATCTCTCCCGTAAACGCCTTGCGGCAATTGGCCGACCTGGAGCGGGCCGTTGTAACATTCATCCTGGGCAGGCCAAGGCTGAGTTTGACCACTGTCGAGACCTGGCGGGCCGAGGTCCTCCGAGAGGCTTTTGTAACGGATCGCAAATTGAAACAGCTTACCACTAACGATTCTATAAGGATCATCTCCGCCAAAGAGGATAGGATGATCTACCGGGAGCAGGGACTGCGAGCCATGCGCCGGGCCGCCTCGCTTTTCCCAGATAAAGTCAATTTTGAGAAGAAGGGCAAAGCCGCCAGGCTCATCAAGATCGAAGAGGGCTTCAGCGTGAATTTGGCCCACCGATGCATAATAACAGTCTGTTACATGATTTGTAATTGTAACAGTTTGTTACAATCCTTCGGCGAGCTGCCGGAAGGAGTAGTTTGTACATTAGGGGGAATCTTCAGGGATACAGTGGCCTTTTGAGATAAATTAATCCGGGAATATGGCAGGTAACAGGATGTTATGTTAGTTTACGGTGTATTTGTCTCGGGGTTTTAGGTCGGGGAGTCTGAGGGGTCTAGAGAGAAACGGGGCCGTAACAAACTGTTACAAAGGTTAATACGACACAGGGAAAATCCAGGTCTATGCATTCAACATCAATGGGCTTGCTACAAAAGGGAACTCATTCTTTCCCAAGAGCCTTAAGATATTCTCGCGAATTACTGAGCCCTCATGTTGAGGTCAACATTCTTTAACTAAACTAGGTACAATATTTAAATTCGTTAATTTTAAATCAGTAAAGCCATATTGTAAGCCACTGATACGTATTAACACACATTAAGCAATCTATATTTATATAATAATTGAGTTTTATACTACATCACTTTATATTCATTTTAGAAATAAACTTAAATATGACAGAAAAATACACTGTAATACATGGGCGAAGGGAAGACATCCATTTGTGCAAGGGTGGATGACGAGTTAGTCGGCTGGATAGATCAACAAATTGAAGTGAAGCGATTTAACAATAGGACCCATGCCCTTAACTACGCTTTGTATGCGCTAAAACAAGCAGAAAGCGCTAACACCTCATAAAAATAGGATGGGATCTAAGAGAAAAATAGAGAAATACTGCTCAGTCCAGGGCTGGCACCCTGGGCCGAACTAAGCATTAAAGGGACTACTTATGATAAACGTAGCTATTGCTAGGATATATAATTTTGCATCGGGAGTGCAAAAGCAGAAGCCATTAGAGGATATTCCCGATAAACCTAGCTCGCAAAATGGAGAAATCACTAATTTTAGAAAATATAAGGGGACGCCCTTGCGAAAAGAGACGTTCTTCCTGGCAAGAGAAGAATTAGGTGCATCCCGGACAGGCTCATCAACGCATTTTCAGAAAACTAACCACTCTGAGAGAGGATATTATAATTTAGAATATAATAGTAGTAAATAATAGCAGAAAAACTAGGTCCGGTCCAGGGTTGCCGCCCTGGACAGGAATACTCCATGGGACGCAGGAGCTTTACCTTATGGTAGAAATAGCCTCAGCTAGGATAAATACCTTTGGGCTTTCACCCAAAGCCGATTTTGTACCGCCAGATGATCCTATTCTTGAAATCCAAGCCTCGGAGCTGCAGGCCCTCTATAACTCCTCTGTGGCCTTATTCAATGATATCTTGGACATTGCCAGGGAGGAGCGACTACAGGATAAGAAGGACTCAGCCGAATTGCTAATCAATGCTCAAAACACTATCAAAAACGAAAAATCGCCTATACAGAAGCTTATTTTGCTCAATGTTTTCATACAAAGAGCTATCAAGCCCATTAGAGAAGCCATAAGCCGAAGGTCAGCCGCAAGTGCCACAGAAAAAATAATTCAGGCATCCACAAAAATCAAGCTCCGGGCCATGATGCTTTTTGAGCATGTAAAGACCATCGCGAAAGGTGAGAATAGAAAGAAGGATTTTGCGTTTGGCTCTCCAGATGTCCGCACCTTTCTAGCAGGCAAAGAAGGCCAGGCTCCTAGCCGGCGTGATGCCATTAGGGCAATGGAGAAAGCAGAAAGTCTTTTCCCGGCTTTACGATGTGAGCATACCCCCAACGATGGCCGCCAGACCATGCGCATTATCGCCAAGATTGATGATTTAGATTATTGCGATATTATAGAAACAGACCGCGAACGTAGCAAATGGCAACGGTTCAGAATAACTGAGGTACTGCCCTTTATGAACCCTAATCCATTATGAGGATATAAGTACCACATTAAAAATTGTCTTTGAAATATAAATCCAAAAAGGATATAATTATGCTTGATGCTTGCTTTAGTTGATCTGCTACTACCGTTTCGGTTTCGTTTCTATTATAATAGCAGGAAAATATTATTTGTTTGGCAAGATAGATGTTCTCTTCAGACCGTTGCCAAAGGAAACGTAATATACAGTTTTAAAATGCTTTTATTGAACCTACGATACAGATGATGATGAATCATGAAGAGAAGTAGGGAACAGATCGTCAGCCTGGCAGGGCATAAACCATTTGTTTGAGAGTGTACCCTCAGGCCAGGAAAATCAAGAGCAGTAGGGTAAATGAATCATAAGATCAGGCCATACTTACCATCCTGCTTTTATGTTATTCATCTTTTCCATCTGTGTAAAAATGGTCTACTGCTATCTTTTTCCGGCCAAACTACTTATGCTCGTAAGAGCAATAGACTTACTATGGCAGGAGTTCTTGAGCGGATGATGAGTTCTAAGAGGCGGCTGGTAAGGCATTCCGGAAAGGCTCCCTGGGTGGATCCCAAAGTTCTGGAGCTCCAGACGGCCAAAGAGATACTGGCCGAGGTCTTCGGTGTGAGGATCACAGATGTGGAGGAGATGCTCCAGTTGCGCTGTGAGGTTGAGGTCCAATCATGCAGCAGGGAAGAGGGGCTTTGGCAGGAGAGCTTCTGTCTGGCGGAATAGATTTCGATCTCACACCTGCAGATCAGGGCGATCTTATTCGTCTTACCTAATTCACTTCTCCCCATTCCCCTCATTTATGCGCTTCAGTATCTTTTTGCACAGATCCGGGTAGGCTTCCTTGAGGGCGTTCTCCACCAGCTCCCGAGCCTTGGTGGATTTGCGATATTGCAGAAGTGTTGCCTCCCTGCGATTTAAGAGCATTAACTGTTGGCTTTCCAGGACTGCGAGCAGCAGAGGGGAGTAAAGCGAGATCTTGGGCGACTTCAGGGCCTGGGTGACCGCCTGGCCTATTATGTCATCTGTCACGACTCCTGACTCTTGATTCACGACTCCGGACTCCAGAAGCCCGACTCTTGATTCCTGTCTCGCGTCCTTTTCTTTAGATAAATCAATTCCTGACTCTGGAGTCAGGACTCTTGGCTCCTGACTCAGGATGCCGGGTTCTTGATGCGCGACGCTTGTGTCTTGACTCCCTACTCTGGACTCCCGAGTCGTGACTCCAGACTCCTGAAGCCTGACGCCGGACTCGGGATTCTCATTCTTTTCTTCAGATACAATACTTCCAGACTCTTGAGTCGTGACTACTGACTCCTGATTCAAGATGCTGGTGTCTTGAAGCTGGTCGCCCTTACCCTGACTCTCTTTTACTGACTCCGGTGTCATGACTCTGGACTCTTGAGGCTCGCCTTCCGAGTCTGGTGTCTTGTCTTTTGGACCTATGCCTTTCAGCATGAAGTCAAGCCCTTTGGTCATGCGATCTCCTGGGCTCATTTCGCCACCTCGTCTGCCAGGTCCTTGTAGCTCAGTGCCCCTGAGCAGGATGCATCATAGAGACATATTGGCAGGCCTTGGGAAGGTGCTTCTACCAGCCGTACGTTCTCTGGAATAACGACTTTGAAGACGGCATCACCCAATAGGCTCCTGATCTTTTTGGAAACCTCTTCGGTTATCTTCCGCCTGTTGTCGCACATGGTCAGCAGGTATCTTCTCTTAGGCTGATAGCCAAGCTCGTCAAGCTCATCCAGCATTCTGATGAGTGTCTTCAGCCCTTCTACAGCGAAGAACTCCACCTGGATGGGGACAATGACCCTATCACTGGCCACAAGTGCGTTCAGGGTCATATTGCCCAGGGCCGGAGGCGTATCGATGATCACGTAATCATAGTCCAGCTCCAGGACCTTTTTCTTGAGGCGTTTTTCCCTGCCTACTTTGCTGGTTAGGACCGCATCGGCCTCAACGAGGTCGTTATTTGTAGGAGCGATGTCAAGCCCATTTACCGTCGTAGGAATGATGATGTCCTGCAGCTTCGCCCTGTCCATCATGACCTCGTTCATGTTATTGGGCAGGTTGTCTTTGTCAATGCCAAGATGGGTGGTTGAAGAGCCCTGAGGGTCGAGGTCTATCAGCAGAACATGGGAACCTCGCAGGGCGAGATATGCAGCAAGATTGACGGTGGTCGTGGTCTTGCCGCATCCCCCCTTTTGGTTTGCTATTGCTATTACCTCCATAACTGTAAACTCTTCATGAATGTCTATAAGCATTGTGCTTGACTCTGGTGTCTGGTCTCAAGATGCAAGGGTCTGGGTGCTGGAGTCAGGAGTCCATAGTCATGACTCTGGAGTCATGTGTCCGGTGTCACGATCTAAACGTGTTTAAGGGCGGGTCTTGCGATCGAGACCGGAAAATCCCAGGTCCGTAGAGCTTCTGAAGGAGGTGGTGTTCTGGGCTCAGAATCTTTTTTGCTTTTTTGAATTCCTGTCACAATCGGCCCGAAGGTCCTGGGGAAGGGCAGGAATATTCTCTGCTTCCCAGGGATATGAGCAGTCTCACAGACTGATCCGAAAGGATAAACTGCGGTTTGCCGTATTATAATGACAGTTTATCAATTTGGCTCCTATAGCCCAATTTGACCAAAAAAAATAATAGTTCAAACCGTATTTAGCTTAATTATTGATATTGATAATTATGATCGAAGCTTTATTGGTACAACAACTGTCTTCGCTGCTGGCACCGGCATTGCCCTACTTGATGGGAGCTGTAACCGTAGCTGGCAAGAAGGCGGCGGATAGCTTGGGCGGCAAAATTAGTGATGAAGCCTGGAGCAAAGCGCAGCAGGTCTGGGACAAGCTTAGGCCATGGGCAGAGAAGAAGCCCGAGATAGCGAAAGCTTTGAAAGAGGTAGCTGAGAATGCCGATGATCCCATCTACACAGCCGTCCTTCCGTTAAATCTGAAGAAACTCCTGGAAGAAATGCCAACCCAGACAGTTGAGGAGATCCGGAAAATAGTCATCCAGGCCAAAAACGAGTCTCGGATCACAACAGCTGACCGTGGTGGCGTGGCTATCGGAGGCGATGTATCGGGCGGCATAATCACCGCAGGTTACCATAGCTATGATAATAAGCCCGAGCAGTAGATGCCTTATGATCTCTGTCCTGATTCAGATTCCAGGGTTGAGGTAATGAAGCGTATGGCTTCGGGCACAGGCTCCAAGCATCTCGATGACCTCCGAGTGCTGCAGCAGGTCCTGAACTCGATCCGGGTCATCATAGCCTCGAACGGCGGCGTGGTCAGTGGACAAGAGCCCAGCTAGGCCATCTTCAGTCGACACATATTAGAATAACTTTGCCTCAAGATAGGAATATCTAATCATGAATTCTGACCCTGAACCATCCACCAATGTCGGTCCTGATGATAAAGCCGATCCAAGCCGGTTGACTCAGTTTTCTCATTCTACCAAAGAAACATCTGCATCTAATGCAGGCGTGGCCGTTGGTGGCGATAATTTTGGCGATATTCAGACGACCTATGTGCAGGTCGATGCGAATGATATCCTTAAAGCTGATTCTATAAAAAGAAAAATTAAAAAAATAATAATAGGGGTATGTATTCTAGGGGTATTTTTATTCATTTTGATTGCATATTGGGGTCCTCTAATACAAGGATCAGGTATTGAAGCTATCGTGGATGTTTACGATGAGGGATATAACAATTCCGAGCTCATAACACCTCCTGATATATGGTTTAGTTTAGAAATAACAAATAAAGGTGAGAAAACAGTCGTTATAAAAGGTATCCCGGAATTCATGATCAATATAAAACAAGATGGAATTCTTAAGAGGTATCCATTATCAGCCCCAGTCAATGGATGTGGATCGCGTTTTTTTATTGGAGAAAGTTGTGAGGAAAGTATAGAACTAGAACCTCTACACAACATAAAAGTGTATTTCTGTGTCGATAATTTAGGCAAAGACATAATTTTAGGTAATCTTCCCGATATTAGATTAAGCCCTAATGACGTAAGTTTCCATATTGAAGGTGAATCTACGTTGGGTAATTACTCTACAGATAAAAGAGGTTTCCGAATAGAAAATCCATACTACTGGGAACTTGGTCGTTATGAAAGCGATATTCTAAAATATAAAGATGATATTTTGCTCGATTCAAATTCTTCAAAAACCTACCGCGATATCGGCTGGGCTTATTATATGATTGGTCTTTATAATGATTCTATAGCCGCATATGATAAAGCTATCGATTTGGAGAAGACAACACCTGAGTATTTGAAACAAGATTCGTTTTTTAATATTAATATTGAAGAATATTTTTATTTGAAAGGGATCACATTAAAGGATATGGGAAATAATCAAGAAGCCTTAAAAATTTTCGATGATGTTATTAAACAAGAGGAAACTAGCATTGGATTTTTTACGCCGCCGGGATTCGAAGGTGGATGGTTACCTGCACAAGTATATTATAATAAAGGTGTGGTTTTAAGTCGCATGGGGATGTATTCGGAAGCTATAGAAGCTTATAATGTAGTGGAAAACCGTGGCAATTCTAATAGTGACGTAGGGAACCTCGTTCATAAGAAAAAAGCTGAGTCTCTTTTAGAACTTGGACCTGGTCGTAATATAGAGGCAAATCGCGAATTGGCTGAATTTGATGAATATGAAAATGTTCCATATAAATGGCTCAATTGAGTAAAGTCAGGTTTTCACTCAATAGGCAACATTTACAAGATTTCTGAATGTTCGGTACACTTGGTAATCCTCCTTTGCCTCTACGACCTGGGCTATCGGGTGGGATAACTGGTCACTTCTCGAATATCGGAGATAGATTTCATAACGGGTTCATCAGGATTCAGAGTACCAGAACGAAGACGAGGCATTTCTGGGCCGCCCGGGTGAGCCAAGGAACTTTGCAGGCCATCAGTGAGAGCATCCGGCCAGGAGTGGCTCTTCCCCGGCCGGAGCTCGGACACCTGAGCTCCAAGAAGAAGCTCCGGATCATAGACCGCCTGGCAGAAAAGGCCGGGATCCAGGAGATTTCGCGCCGGCAGAAGCCCTCCCGTAGGAAGGTCTCGCTCCGCATCCTCCGGCATAGCCATGTGGTGAATGCGCTGATGGCTGGTGTGCCGGTGCCTATGATCCAAGAAGCCGGGTAGGGCACAAGTGGCTATCCGTGACAGAGATCTACGCCACGGTGGCGCCGGCGCTGGTGAAGGAGGCGTATGATGGGAGAGGGTTTGGGCCGGAGAGAGATAAAAAATAATGCATGGGGCTGAAGCTCGTTGCCGGTAATAAACCGGAAATAAGTGGTACGCTTCACAAGGCAAGGATGAATGGCCCGGAAGAAAAACCGAACAACTTGGGAGTAGAACGGAGATTTCCGGGCCACTTGGATATAGAGCCAATGTGGTTTATGAATGCTGCGGGGAACTGGTCGGGGGAAAAAAAATCGGTAGCAATTCTGGAGATAAACTGGACAAATTATTTAAGCTATTTTCGGAGTTAAGGGTAAAAAAAGATATCTATCGCCACATTCTTTAAATAGGTATACTATCACTATAAAAAGATACTTATAGTTGAAAACACTAAGTGTACTTGAAGGATTAAAACTCCTTCCACGAGATGGAAAGGGATGTAGCAAATATAGAGGGGCTTTAGGTAGAAGGGATAGAGTTGGACCGTTTCTGTGAGGGCCCCGCAGCGGTTTAAATATTCTACGCAGAGCCAACCATGGATAGGGTGGATGGCATCTGTCTGATGTCTTTATAGCAAATTATATATTATTATAAAAAAACTGATTTATGTTAAGCATCTTAGTTAAGTAACATTAGTCCATAATAACGTTCAGATCTATACATAATCATCTATATAATCTTTTAAGAGTTTACTGTGATTATGAGATGGGCTACGAAATATCTGCTCGCAATCATGGCTGCTTGCATCCTAATGACCGTTATGAACACGGCTTCAGCAATAGGTGAAGATATTTCGGATTTGAAGAAACTTATCTCAGGCTATGAGGACACGCGCATGGATACCCAAGACCTGGCTTTCTTCCTTGCTACTCATAACTACAACGTCGTGCCAAGGGATGGCTATGTGGAACTGAATCTGAATGGCACAACCTACAAACTCATCCCCAACAACGAAAAACCAGGATTATGCGATATAATAGTCTGAATTGGGCTGTAATTCAATGGAGGGGAATAATATGACATCCAAAAAAAGAAATAACGACGTAATTGCATCCGAGATCTTGAAAATATGCGTTAACGGTGCCAACAAGACCAGAATTGTGTATCAAGCCAATCTGAACTTCTTGACGGTGAAACCCTATCTAGATAGATTTATAGAAAGAGGATTCCTTGAAGCCATCCCGGAGGGTTCCAGGATTGTTTATAAAACTACGCCAAAAGGGATGGATCTGAAAGAGCGATTCGAGAGGTTTCAAAGCGAGATCGGCGAGTTTATGGACTGACTGAAGAGTTGATCGGTATAGTTGAAGACAAGTGCGTGTAACCTGCAAGAACCCCTCCTGCTTTTTGGCATACTCTTAACAGGCCCTATTTTCGCTTCTGGCAAAGTCCCTATTCAATAGACTATAGAATCATTTATCGACAATTGCCAGCTATCGAAAAAGCGTATTTGCTCAATATCTTGTTGAAATCGCTGATTAGATAAATTCTGTGACCAAAAATTATTAATACATATATCTAAAATAATTTGTTTGTGCCAGATAATATACACGAGAACATAATCAAACTCGATGTAGACCTGCTTAATTTTGGCGATACAGAAACGATAAGAGAATTGATCATCCAGCTTCTAAGCACAATTGAGCAGTTAGCCCAGGCAAATCAAGAACTCCGCAAAGAGAATCAACAGCTAAAAGATGAAATTAACCGGCTTAAAGGGGAGAAAGGCCGTCCTAGGATATTGCCAAACAATCCTGAATATCAGGCAAAAGCGCCAAATGAAACGCCCAAGAAATGGCATAAAGATAGCAAGAAACCAAAGATAAAAATCGACAGAACAGAATACATTAAGATTGATAAATCGATTATCCCAGACGACGCGAAGCATAATGGCTACAGACAAATTATCAGGCAGGACATAAAATTTGAAACCGATAACGTGGAATACTGGCTAGAACGCTACTATTCGCCGTCTCTGAAAAAAACTTATGAAGCAAAACTTCCCGCGTCCCTTCAGAACACGGAATTTGGAAGTCACCTGAAAGCATTCATCGCTTACCTCTATTATGCTGGAAGGGTTACTGAGAATAGAATCCACAAGATTCTAGTAGAGAGCGGCATAATAATTTCAGAAGGCGAGATCTCAAACATACTAACTAAGGAAAAGAGCAATGTTTTCGCGGTGGAAAAGAAAGCCTTATTCGAAACTGGTGTTCATCACGCTAATTATCTCAACATTGATGAGACAGGCGCGAGGCATAAAGGAAATAACCATTATCTGCACGTTGTCTGCAACAAGTTCTTCAGTGCTTTCTTTATTCGGCAAGCCAAAGGAAGCAAAACAATCAGACATTTCTTTGGCCTAAATGATGAGCAGCGAATAGAGATACCCATCATCTCGGATGATGCCGGACAGTACATAGGTGTATCGTCAAACCATGCCCTGTGCTGGATACATGAAATACGTCATTACAAGAAGATGAGTCCATTTCTGACTCACCATAAGTCAGTTCTTAATGCGTTCTTAACAGAGCTTTGGAAGTTTTATGAATCGCTAGCACAATATAAGGAAAATCCTAATAAAATTATAAGTATGCATATCCAGGAGAGGTTCGATTCATTATTCTCGACGGTAACTGGATACAAGATGTTGGATGATCGTATAGCAATGACCAAGAAAAAGAAAGAGGAGTTGCTGCTGGTATTAGGTTATCCTAATGTTCCTCTTCATAACAATCTCGCAGAGATAGCGGTGCGAGAAGGCGTGATCAAGAGAAAGATAAGCTCTGGAACCAGAAGCGAACTCGGCAAGCTCGCATGGGAAAATATGCTCTCTATAATCGATACTTGCAGGAAGCTCGGAATAAGCTTCTATCGATATCTTCATGATATATTCTCCGATAGTTATTCTATGCCAAGGTTATCTGATCTCATTCCCGTGACAAGTAAATCAACCGAATATTGAGCAAATACGATTTTAGGTCTTTGACTTCCATGGATTTCTGCTATAGGAGACTGGATTCTTTTTCGCGCCCTGCTTCAAGGATGATGCAAGATGCCAAAGAAGCGGTTGAATGTGAACTGGGGTAGAGAGGTTAGGACAGAAGATTTCAAACCTGCATTAAAGAGATTTAATCGGTATCACGAAGACCAGCAGTCTACCCTAACTAAGCTTATATATCTTTTGCATAATTCATTTGGCGAAAGCAATGAAGGCGAATCGATTAGTCTTGGCTGGTTCGTTTTGCTGGAACAAAGAATACCCAGATTATATAGTCAAGTACGGCAAGACGGGAAAGGGCACCCAACACCTAAAATGCACAACTTGCGAGAGAGTCTTCGTGATGAACAAGGGAACTGTGTTCTATACCAAGCATCACAGTCCAAAAGAGATCCTAGAATGTTTGGCCATGCTTGCTGAGAGATACAGTCTTGCGGCGATCCATAGGATCAAGGGAATCAAAGAAGAAACTGTTATGGATTGTAGATATTGATACCAAACTAAGGGTTAGACAGATCATCGGAAAAAACGAAGAAGAGGTTGCCACGGCAATGATGCAGCAAATCAGGGATCACAGCAAATCCATTGATCCTCATGCGATGTCAAGTGAAGGAAACGACAGCTATCCAGAAGCTATGCTTGAA
>Ga0209777_10005913_pt1 | contig 13937 bp, 10 predicted proteins | sample FrelakmetHBP12HB_FD_187147 | JGI IMG/M metagenome (GOLD analysis project Ga0209777, IMG submission 187147) | Freshwater lake sediment microbial communities from the University of Notre Dame, USA, for methane emissions studies -HBP12 HB (SPAdes)... | ecosystem: Environmental > Aquatic >...
GATCTTGACTGAATCCAAAGGTTGGGGCAAGATAATGCTCGGCGTTCGACTAGAGAAGATGGTCGAAGCCTGTTTCTTTCGCGGCTGGACACAAATTGTGACTGCCGACTTGCGTCCTGGTGATCACTGGGAAATGACTGAAGGAATGGTAGCTACTGCAGCAGCCAATACTTTGGTCAGAATGTTACTGCGCACCGATTGTGATAGTCTGTTGATGATCGATAGCGACGGTGATTTCCCAGAACATTTGGTGACAGAAATGCGTGAATTGGAAGCTGGCATGGAATACGATTGCCTTCAGGCATTCTACACAAGACGTGGATGGCCTCCTGAAGCAATATGGTTTCAGCGTGATAAGTTTGGTGTATTACACAATTGCATTTTGCTGGGTGAGACTACTGAGCCTGTGGCTTTGATTGGTACTCACTGTGTTATTATCCGGCGTGAGGTGTTTGAGAAACTACTTGGTAATGACGACCCTGAGACTCATGACTGGTTCTTCTATCCTCGTGGCAAACGTATGACTGAGGATACTGCTTTCTCGCAGGAAGCCTATGAAGCTGGATTCAAGCTTGGTGCTACAACAGCTATCAAGACCAATCATGTTTCGCATCTTTCCGTAGGATGGGGAGCTTATCAAGAGTATCTTCATACAAGCGGTCAAGCTGAGCAACTCGAACGGTTTGATGAACTCACAGAACTAATGATGAAGTTTACGGGTGAGTCCAAGGATAGTATTGTTCTAAGAATGACTAAAGGTAATCTCAATGTTAAGGAAGCTTGGGAGAAGGAAAAGCCTTCTGGAGCCGAGGAAGTTCGTAAATTCTATGGTGACGAATCTTATCTATATGATTTGCTCAACTGGAACTGTTCGTTAGGATACATAGGTATTACAAGACAACTCTATAATTACGTTGGTAAACATATACTCGTGATAGGAGCTGGTCTTGGTACTGAGGCCAAAATATTGGCAGCTGGTAACAATGTGGATGTGTTTGAATTGCCTGGTATTCTGCGAGACTTTTGTCATGCTCGCTTGAATGGTAGTGTCAAATATCTGGATGGGAAAACCTTACCAGAAGCAATCTGTACAAGTGAATCACCTGAAGGTGGCTACGATGTAGTGGTTGCTATTGACACTATTGAGCATTTCCATCCCGATGAGTTTACCGAAATCATGGATATAATTGGTAAGGTCATCAAACCTGGCGGTGAGTTATATGCCCACAATAGTTTTGGTCAGCAAGATAAATATCCAATGCACTTTGACAACGAGAAAGCATTTACTGACTGGGCTACCAAGAGTAGCCTAATTCAAACGTCCGAGCATGTATGGACAAAGGAGAAACAAAATGACTGATGTAGTTAGTGGACGACAGTACGGTGTGGGAACTCGTCGGGCGGTTGTTTATGCTCTGAATGTTACGGGTTCCCCAGCTGCGACAGACACCTCACCTTACTCGGGTGTACAGGTTGTTGGCGCAAAAGCTTTGGACATCACGATCCCTGATGCCCGTAAAATTACCCATGTTGGTGATGATGCTCCTTTGCAGGTGGACTTCCTTCCGCCAACCGAAGCCATATCCGGATCCATGGATATTGCCGAGGAAGACATGGCTGTGTATGCCCTTCTGACTGGTACCAATGTTATAACGATTGGTGAATCGAGGGCAATTGGTGTTGCTACTTCCAAACAGGGGTTTGAAACTCAGGTTGGTTTGCTTGTGTTCCAGCAATCTCTGAGTGCGCTTGGTGTTCGCAACTGGCGTTGGATGCTGTTCCCGAAGACTATCATTTACCCGCATCCTTCCGGATTCAACGACAACCCTGCAGTACATAAGTTCCAGATTGCTCCGGCAGTTGTGGCTGCCCATTTGTGGGAAGCTGCTTTCTCGGCCGCAACGACTGGAGAAGGTTATACTCGTTCCCAGGGCTTGATTGGTCAAAGCCGCTATATGCCTTCGGTTGTAGCTTGGGTACCTGGGGCTACTACAGTGACATTTGCTTTGCCGACTCTTGAGCCTATTGCTGATATTCTCAAAGCAGCTGTGTTTGTGAATGGTGTAGCTGATACATCTTGGACCATGGGAACGGCAGCGATTACCACAGGAACTGCCCCTGGTACTGGTAAACGTGTCGTATGCTTCTATGAGCATAACTAAATGGAACTGAGAACTGAAACTGTTGAACTCCGTGGCGATACGCCTAAGTCTAAACGAGTAATTATCGTCACGGAGGCCAACTGGCCAGTAGATATAAAACTATCGCAGATGGAGAGGGCAGCTAAAGAAGAAATTCTTGACGACCCTCAGAGGCAGTTCTATCATGTAGTGATATATCCTAAACTGGCTGCTTGTTCAACTGGTGATGTTCCAGCCGAGGAAGAAGCTTATCTAATGCCATCTGTTGAACATAACAAATGGTATAACGCTGCTAGTAACATGAATCCGAGTTGGTTCGAACCACTGGAGGAAGCAGCAGCTAAAATGACCGCAGAGGCTCTCAAAAAAAAAGAGAAGAAGCGGACCAAGTCTATCAAAGGCTAATACGGATTCTTGAAGTTGGCCCAGATGATTTACCTGATTACCTTGAAATTCCCATAGAAGATATTTACAAGTATTGGGATATTTGGGTCTTCTGGCGTGCCACTGGGCGGCGAGTCGACCTCAATTCCGCGTTGATGGGTTTCCCGAAAGTGGCTTGGGATGTAATCTTTCTGCTTGACACTTTGTTCTCTAAGTTAGAGTCACAAAAAGCAAAGATGAAGGATGACTATAAAGAGGCAAAATGAACGAGAAAGATGAACTAGAACTTATCATAAAATTGACTGCTCAAGGTGCTGGACAGGCTGAGATAATTAGGCAACTCGAGCAGATTGAAAGAGCAGCAAAAACTGCTAGTGCGGCTGTACAAGCTGCGGCCTCCCAACCTGGTTTGACAACTAACAAGGGTCAGTTTACAAATATGTTCAGTGCAAATGCGCTGAATCCTTCGGCGCAGATGACTGCTCAAAAACTTGCTGCTGATCGTCAGGGAATGTTCTCTGGGCCTGGTTGGGATACAGCTGCTACGGCGAATAAGGCGGGGGCGACATCTAATGATACTTACGAGACATCCATTCAAGCAGTAAACAAGGCTCTTGGTCAAGAGATACAATTGACTGATGAGCAAATTGCAGCAATCAAAAGACAGGGCGTAGAAAACGAGGAGGCGTGGGGTAGGAACCGAAATATCGCAAAAGAAATGGAAGATGGGGTAAAGTCCCAGGGTAGAAGTGCTAAAGAGGAAGCTCAATGGCAACGCGATAGGACAGCTGCCCTTAAACCTTTCAATCAGGAATATTCAGCGGCTCTACGTAATGTCAACGAAATGCGTAAGTTGCAGTTCGCTGGTAGAGCTTTAACTGAAGTATCACAAACATTCTTTATACCTTCTGTTGCAGTTCTAACTGGTGCTGCGGTATGGGCGCAGAACTATGTCAAGAATGCTACCGTTGCTACTGATACAACAATCCGATGGAAATCATCCATGGATTCTTTGGCATCTTCTCAGGCAAAAGTTGGATCAACTCTTGCCGATATAGGTCTGCCAATGTTGGAGAAGCTTGCTGCCCTTGCTAATAATGTTGCTGATTTTATGCAAGCTAATCCGGAGGTTGTGAGTGCTGGATTGAAATTAGTGACTGTGGTTGCAGGATTATCTGGGCTTGGTATGTTGGCAGCTAAGGGTATTAGGCTGTACGCAGACGTTGAGTTCATGATGGCTACAGGGAGATTAATGGTAGCTGAGACAGCTTTGGAGGCTGCAACAGCTGCATTAGATGGGGCAATGGCTACTAATACGGGTGCTACAATTTTGAATACACAAGCTTTACTTGCAAAGGCTGGTATCGAGACTGTTGCCCCAGTAGCGGAAACTGCTACGGTAGCCGCAACAGTTGGTGGTGCCGAAGTAGCAGGTGGACTTGGAGCTACTGGGGCTGCTGCCGCTATCTTTGGAGTAACTAATCCAATTGTATCTGGTATTGCTCTCCTTGCTGCCATAGTTATAGAGTTTCAACATATAGACGAAATTATCCCAGATACAATAAATGTGCTTGTAGCATTGGGTAGCGGTATAGCTGGAACATTTGCGGGGATATTTGAAACATTATCTAAAGGTGGAAATATCCTAGATAATATATCCAACAAGACAGGTACTTTTGTAATGACTCTTGGTCAATTAGCTGGTGTGATAAATGCGCCCAAGAGTCAGGCCGAGAAATTCTCTGATTTTGCAACTGCTCATCTACCAGAGTACACTGCTTATCAAAAGCAGATTTCTGATCTTACGACGAGTTATGCTAAACAGCGTGTTGACATCGAAGCAACTTACGAGAAGCAGCGCACTAGTACTGTTGAAGAATATTCCAAAGCAATGGCTGATGCTACGGCTACATATAATGATGCTAACGCTAAAGCCATGTCAAGTTACCAGCAATCTGAAGCTGACGCTCAGGCTTCGTACTACGATAGTCGCATGAAAGCGGCTAGGGATAACTCACAGAAACTGCTTCAGATGGAGCAGGATCATCAGCTTGAGATGAAGCGTCTGCTGGAAGATCATAACGATATTCAAAAGACTAATCTGGAGAAACTTGATGGCCTTGCGATGATACGCGAGGACGAGAAGTACGAGAAGGAACGTAGACGAGATGAAGAAGATTACAACATCAAAGTTAGTCGCGAGAATGCGCAAGCTGGGCAAACTATGCGTGACAATGAGGCTAACTTTGCTAGGGAACGTGCTCAGCGAGCCGCACAGTTCCGGCAGACATTAGCTGATAATGCTGCGAATTACAAGAAGTCACAAGAACAAGCTAAGGCACAGGAAGACCAGAAACTGAAAGAAGCACAGGATAATTATGATTCACAATTGGCTACTATACAGGCGGCTTACTATGATCAGCTCAAGACTTATGCAGATAGTTTCAGGGATAGGATAAATGCAATAGATGCAAGTATTTTGGGCGATCAGGCTGCTGTGGAAACTGCTTCAATGAAAGCACATGCGGGATTCATCGCTTGGTTGCAAGCAAATTCCTATACACCTCATCTGGCTGGTGGTGGTTATGCTGGATTTGGACAATATACTATGGGAGAAGAAGGTACGGAGTTTGTTCTAAATAATTCATCTACTAGAATGGCCGAACAAGCTATTGGTGGTCGTCTGACACAAAATAATATACTTGCGGCTATGATGAGTGGACGCAGTGGTGGTTATTCTGACCAACGTACTTTGCAGTTCAACGGAATGACTGAAGCCGATAGAGCCAATATCCGGCGTGACATTTACGCTGTAACAAAGGAAGTGTTCGCGGAGACATTTGCATGACTCAATACTTATTTGCACTTGGTTTGGCAATGACTCCAACTAATATCGAGTCGCTTACTGTTCCAGTGACCTGTCCTAAATCCACTTTCTCGCCGTATTCCTCGGTAGTAGAATTAGCCGATGGAAGCAAACGTGGAGTGGGTGCACCAGTGGCCACATGGCATTGGGATTTTCTTCCACAAACTATGCGTGACCAATTACGAACATTCTGTCCTGGTGCTTCTGCTTCTGTTTATATCCGCACTTACACAAAGGATAACGCACTTTCACCGCATTATTATCTAGCTCAAATGATATGGCCAACACAGTCCGAAGAAACTCAGGCTACTCGACGCATGGACTTTACTATCGAGTTTAGACAATTGGTATTTCAGAGCTAATTTATGACAACAATTATTCCAGTAGTTAGAGACGCAAGTACAGATGAATTGGCCTATTTGAGAACGCATGGGCAGCACTCGAAATTGTATCTAGCGTTTCCACAACCTGCTATTGTGTTCAAAGCTTTAGTAAACGATGCAGCTCCTAATTGTGATATGACTGTGTGGATAAGTTATGACGGTGCCTCAACATATGGGTATGGTGGAAATGCCTATCAGAATATATTACCAGATATGACTCTATGGGTTGGATCATCTGAAGGGGCATGTGATTTAGGCATAGCTCGTATACGCAAAGCAGCTTCTGCTACTAAATTATTCATAGGTCGTACATCTGAAGTCAAGTTTGCTGATGAGATGTTTCTCACAGTGATTGATGAATATGGATTGTGGCCTCGGATAAAGTATATTCAGGAAGGTCCAGCTCATGTAGACTTTATGGACTTCGACGTAGCGTATGTTCCTGGTGCAGATGGACAGCACTCAAAACTTGCTCCTATTGTTATCATGGGGCCGGATCGTGTGTTGTGGTATCAAGGTTTACTGGCAACTCATCCTGGCAATAGTATTTCAACTCAAATGGATGCTTCGGCATCTTACTCTCTTAGTTCTGTTGGAGCAGCAACATATCTATGGACATGTGCTACCGGAACAATTGATGATGACGATATAGCCAACCCAAATATACATTTCCATGCAATTGGCACTCATCGTGTATCGTGTACTGTGACTATCGATGGTGTATCATTTACTGGCCATCGTACTATTGTAGTATTTGATAATTCTGCTTTACCAGTGAGTGATTTCAAACTCAATTCATGTGCTGGAGATTACGAGACTGGGGGATGGAATTTCAAAGTTACAATGTACGATAGTGCCGATTTGCCTTTGGTTAGAGATCGAGCTAAGTGTATCTTATTTTCAAGAGATTGGTATGGCGACATCACTACTTTGCCGGCCGATGTAACTATATCGTTTGAGGCATCATCCAAGAAGATAAAGAGAGCATCTAGTCTAGGATTAGACATCTTTACCGAAGGGATGACAATCAAGGTAAGTGGGTCGGCCTCCAATGATGGTGAGTATATTGTCGTTACTAGCAATGCGGCTTATCTGGTAGTGAATAAAGTTCTAATTGATGAAGCAGCTAGTGCTTCTATAACAATCAATTCTATACATAGTCAAAAAGAAATCAATATTGGCCAGGTTACCGGAGTTGAGAATATCATTTGTGAAGGATGGATTGCCAAAGAAGATTTGAATCTGGATATCCAAGGTGGCACTGCTGCCTTTACAGTTCATGGGCCGCAATATTGGTTCAATCAGATGGAAGGTTACATTTCGGGACTTCTTGATAGTGCAACAGATCCCAGCGAATGGAACTATATGTATCATCTGACAGTTGATAAAGGCTTGTGGGATTTACTACATTGGCGTTCTACTGCGACTGTGCTAATGGATTGCTTTATGTCAGGTGATACGCAACTTATACCTTGCATGGAGAATGCTTCAATTGGTTCAATATGGGATGAGTTTGTTGGTCAGGCTGCTAGAGGAATGAAGATGTGTTGTTGCGATAGATATGGTCGATTTATTCTGGAACGTGATGGACAACTTACTAATATAGGAACTCGTGCTTACACCAATGTTATGACTGTGGAGTTGTACGATAGAACCGGAGAGATAACTCTAGAACGTCTTACTGTACCTGCGGTTGACATGGTTGATTTGTCAGGTGTTTGGTATGATGGTTCAACAGGTTATGCAGTTAGAGGTTTGGCTGGTGGTCATCTAATGGGTAGGTACGGTAAAACCGAAACGGACGATACAATTGTATTTGCAGATCAAGCAGATTGTACTATGATGGCTGGGTTACTATTAGCTAAACGTAATAATAAGTATCCTACAATGAGTTTTGAGCTAGCTAGTAATATGCGCCTGATTGATATATGTCCGCAACAGCAGCTATTTGTAGTAATGACTACAGATGAGAATCCTCGTGAAATATCTGTAAGCAATAATATCTTTGTTAGGAAGTTGGCTTATAGCTTTGACGATAAGAGTAAGAGTATATCTGTGCAGGTAGATGGTGAGCCTGAAGTAACCGATACAGTAAATGCTATTGCTGGTGAGGTGCCTGTTCCTACGTTGCCTCCTTCAGACGACTGGACGCTTCCAATAATGTTTCCTCCTATCCTGCCAGGATGGCCTGTAATATTGCCGATACCAGTACCTCCTGCACCTCCTGTACCAATAACACCTGTACCTCCCGGAACTGGTAATCAATATCCGGCGTGTGCTGATGTGGCTAATGGGCCTTATAATGGTATGTGGGACAAGTTCATGTTACAGAGTGATCCAATATTACCGGAGTCAGATCGTTCCGCATATATATGGAAACGATGTGCGGTACGAAGATACAATGTTATAGATTATTATGTAAATGCAACGACATTACTTTTTGATATCGTCGATGCTTACGGAACTAGTATTCCTACGATGCACGTCTATGGTGTGGATTCTGCAAAAAATAGACTTGTAGAGGCAACAGTTACGAGTCTTGGTAATGATGGTTCGACATACCATATGCAAGCTGTGTTCGATGCGCTATGGACCGATAATGTTATAGTAGATGGCTTTGAAGTTCGGCAGATGCCCGGATATTATATACCTGGCCCTGCTTTTGATATAGATGGCAAGATACATTTCCACATGCAGCCTGATGGTGATCCTGTTTATAGTCTTATTGAGCAAGGTGAGTTTTGGAATATGGGTGGAGTTCATGGTGGATCTTATATTATTAATGATTCAGGAATATCGTTTATACAACCGAATTACGCATTTTGTTATTGGGAAGGTGAAGTTGCTTGCTATTTTGATGGTTCTCTTTTGGGACAACCTGCACATCTCAATTTCCACGTCCAACAGGTATTAGATGCTGATCTACCACAAACAGAGATCAAGTCATATCTGCAAGTTCAAGCCATAGGAGGCGATCTAGATATTTTACGTACAATTGAAAGTGCTCCGGGTAGTCAGACTGATCGTCTAGCATATCTGTCAGAATCACAAAATGACTTATGTGAGTTTGCCCATTTTGGAGCTGGTGTAGCTCCTATAGGGAATCAGAACGCAGTTGATTTCTGGCTTACGATTTCTCATCCATGGACAGCAAAGGGAGCTAGAGACATGAAAGTGCTACTTCTACTGATTGCTGGTGATGGTACACCCGCACCGATGATTATCACAGTCGGACCTATGGCCCTGTACAATATTTGCTAATATGAAAATCAAAGACATAGTACAATCCCGCTTTGATAAGTACCAGAAAACCCAAAACTCGATACGGGGAGTATTGGGTAATCTTGCTACAGGTGTTGTAGAAGTAACAGGTAAGACTTCTACTGTATATGTGACACTCATGACAGGTCAGGTGTTGGATAATGTAGTCAACACTCGTATCCCGAACTCTTTTGGAAGATCTGTAAAGATTGGATACGATAGCAACGATAAGCCAGGTGTGTTACAAATTCTTGGTTATGGTGGAACTAATTCAATGGGGCTAGATGATTCTTCCATTGGTGCTGGAGCACATCATACACAACATCAGTGGCCTGGCTCCGACACAGTCTTTGTGTGGGGCGAACAGTTCATGCCTTCGTTGTTTGTACCAGTTGCTGGTACATTGACGGTTTCAATCTATCCTGGGATATATCCAATTACAGGTGGGTTCAAGAAATATGATGCAGCGACAGCCGTTCCTCTTGACTCATACGTAGCAACTATAATCCTTGACGAAGCGAAACTGGTTGCTATTGTTGTGGACGATGCGGGTGATTTTCAAGTACGAGATGGTACTCCTGTTGCTGCTCAAGCTGATCCCCCAATATCTGCATACTCAATGTTGACCGATACAGATATTCCATCATTGACTACTGGTGATGTAGGTATTTGCGCTGTTAGATTGTATTATGGTCAACTGGAACTTCTGTGTAATGGACAACGAAATGACTTTATAGATATGCGCTTTGCACGAAGCGGTGGTGGCGGTGGTAGTAGCCCTGGCGGTGGTCATACTATACAGGATGAAGGTGTAGATAAGACTCAGCGTACCAACCTGAACTTTACTGGTGTCGGAGTAACTGTCACTGACGATCCTGGCGATGATGCAACTGTAGTAACTATTCCAGATTATACAGTGCCCGTAAAAGCTAGTGGTGCTGAAGTTGATACTGGTACAAACGATACCAAGTTTGCTACTCCTAAAGCAATTACCGATAGCGATCTGGTAATGGGGCCAGATGCCGTTGTCAGTGGAAATGTGGCAGTATGGGATGGCGTAGATGGAAAACTATTAGCAGATGGAGGTGCATACTTTTACAGTTTGCATATTGACCAGTATGGCGGTACAGGTGATAGCTTTGGAGTGCTGGTAAAAAACTCGTCTACTTCCTTCACAGTCAGCCAGGGTATCTATCTCACAGGCACCTTGAGTGTATATCGTAATGGGCAGTTATTGACACAAGGAAGTGCAGAGGACTGGCATGAACATGACCCTGCTACAGGCGTGTTTCATACACAGAATGCTGTCCTTGCCGCAGACCAGATAACGGTGATTTATGCAACTCTGGATTCTCCTGGCATTTTAGGAACTGTCGAAGAAGCTCCTGATAACGATACAGGTTATGTAAGGAAGAATGAGGGCTGGGTTCCTGAAGGTTACAACTACATGGATCAGACTGGAGGTACAGGTGATACCTGCGGTGTGATTGCAGGAGCGATGAACTCAGTCAATACAGATTTTGAAGTTGCACAGCATGCTTATATCTCTGGCTCATTACAGGTATATCTGAATGGCATATTACAGCTACAAGGCACAGCGGAGGATTGGGTAGAACTAATTCCAGCTTCTGGTACTTTCAGAATGAATGTTGCTCCCGCCTCCACAGATGAGATTACGGTGTCCTATCTCTATTCCGGTGTGATAACAGTAGTAGGTGATAAGCATGTAATTCAAGAAGAAGGTGGAAATCTTACTGCGCGAACTAAACTGAACTTTATCGGTCCTAATGTAACTGCAGAAGATAATGCCGGAGATGATAGTACAGATATAACTGTCAAGACACTAGTACAGCATGGACAAATAATCTGGACAATTGAAAGTGCTTACTTAGCTGTTGCTAATCAGGGTCTGAAACCACTCAAACTACGACTGCCCTATGTCGGTGTTGGAGCGACGATAGAGGAAGTATATGCTCAGGTGAACACCTGTCCAACAGTTGCAAACTTGAGGATTGATATCCACAAGAACGGATCCAGTATCTTTACCGCAACTCAGTATGTGGAGATTGTAACCACTCAGTATCAGGTGTCAAAGACTACCGACTTCGCAGGTGGTGGCGCGATAGCAAAGGATGATTACTTCCAAATGGAACTGGTGCAAGGTGATGCTACTGCCGCCGACTTGGTACTACATATGCGCTATAAGTGGATACTGACTGATGTATAGGAAACGATATGGCTAGAATACTTAGTGAAGGTTTCGAGCTAAAGGATTTTGTACCTGGCAACCATTCTAATGCTGCTGGTTCAACATTACCTGCATATAGTACAGCCTCTGTTCGGTCAGGAGCTGCTTCATGGAAAGTTGCGGCAGGAAACAATGGTTGGTCAAAATCTGACTTGGCTCTTCCTTCAAGCTATTCTGAATTCTATATTCGGTTTGGTGTCAACATGAACTATGGTGCTGGTGTCGCAGGAACAGGCCAGTTCAAGTGGTTCAATGGTGCAACAGAGTTAGGTAGTGTTAGAGTAAGCGAAGGCGGTTATGTTTCCTTGTATACTGGAACAGGTACATTAGTTGCAACAGGAACTACATTGATTGTTCAGAACACATGGTATCTTATAGAAGTACACGTTACAATTTCAACTCTCGCAGGAGTACTTGAACTGAAAGTTGAAGGCAAACCCGTAGAAGCAACTTTCAATGGCAATACAAATCCGGGTACTCTCAATACTGTCAATGCTATTGAACTATATGGTGGATTGAGTTTTTGCCTTCTTTATTATGATGATATTGCTATAAATGACACTTCGACAGCTTCGGATAATAGTTGGTGCGGTGATGGACATATCATAGCAACCTATCCTACCGGAACCAGTGTCAATCAACTTACCGGAAGCGATGCTGATAAAGTGAATAACCACTTGCACGTAGATGAACAACCTCAAGACGGAGATACTACTTATGTAGAGGGCAGTGTTGTAGATGAAGAGGACTTATACAGTTATGGGGCATGCGGACTTGCAACTACCGTTATAATTAACCGTATCTGGGCAGAATCCAGAACACGAGATACTGTTGCAGCTGGCGGTAAGGTTGCTCTTATCACCAAGGCCAGTGGAGGTGCAGAGGTGAGTGGTAGTGATATTACTTTGACTACTTCTTTTTCTTCAGTTCGGCCTAGAAGTGCTGATCAGTTACTAAATCCTGTAACTGCTTCGGCTTGGGTTCCGGCTGACATAGATGCGATATTGGCAGGGCCAAGGACGAGAGGTTAGTATGCCAGTAAATCCAAAGCGCACTACTAACATCGATGTCAATGTGGAGTACAACCCTGCTGCCAAAGTGAGAACTACAAACGTCGGTGCTATGGTCGAATATAATTTCAAGGCGATGGTACGCACGACCAATATCGCCTTGATGATTGAATACAAACTTCCAGTTCCGCGCCAACTCGGCGCAGCGATTCAAAGTGTATAGGTGAAATATGGCACCCACAATTATTCCGACCAAACAATTACCTGTAACAACTACTGTGGCAACTCCTGGTGTGAATACTAATATTCCCACGGAGAAGGCAGTAAGAGATGCAATCACTGCTAACCAATCCTCAGCTTCTGCCAAATTGTTCCTTTATAACAATTGCCAGTAGGAGATAGATATGACCGCAAACGTAACTCCGCTTTTTGAACTTACTCCACAAGCTCCCGGACAGACTTTTGTTCCTGCCGATACTACTGTTTTGAAGACATTGATGACTGCTGGCGGCTTTGGAACTCGTATAGATAGCATAAATATCTGCTCAAACAGCACCAGCATAGAGAATCTTGCCTTCTACATTACTGTTGGAGGTGTGGACTATATGCTTGGTACTGTGAATATTCCAATTGGGGCTGGCTACACCACAATAGCAAAGGTAGAAGGTTTGCAATTCCTGAAACCTGCTTATCAGAATCACCTAGTACTTCCAGCCAGTGCTCTTCTGAAAGCCAATGCTGTCGCAACAATAGCAGTAGGAAAGACCGTGACTGTGATCGTTCTTGGCGGTGATTTCTAATGGGCAATAAAGGCTTCTTTGCCATACCCCCAGGTGAGAATTCAAAAGCCCTAGTATGGATTGCCGTCAAGGCTTCCGATTTCCTGAACTCATGGGTAAACTATGTTACTGTATCTGTACCTGCAAGTTATGCCAAAGACGAAAGGATGGGTCTGGTTTATCTGCGAGGAATTATCAGTACAGGTACAATCAATACGAATGCCTTTGTGCTCCCGTTTGGGTACAGACCTTTGTATCAGTATGTGTTTGCGACAATATCAAATGCAGCCATTGGCAGATTGGACGTGAAACCTGATGGCTCCGTTCTTCCTCAGGCTGGGAACAATACCTATTTCAGTCTGAATGGAATTGTGTTCTCGGTGATGCCATAGGATAATTATGGGCAATACACTTATCAATACTAACCAAATTTTACTGGACAATGTTGGTATTACCAATACTCTTAGTGTTGGTGATGTGCCTATTGCAAATAGAACTCTCAATGTAAATAGTTCCTTCGATGGTTCGGCAGATCAGTTTGGTATAATATCAAACGCATATATTACACCCCCCGCAAATGAGGCCAATGCTGCCTATGGTATGTATTTCCAATCTATCAAGCTAGGTGCATTTGATCATCAGCGACTAATAGGTGGTGCAGGTATTGTAGCTTTGAATGGTAGTGGTACAGTAGCATCAGCATATGCGTATTACGGCGGTATAGCTTTTTATGGTGCGGCACATGCAGGAGTATATACAGCCGCCTACGTATTTGCAGCTTCTGCTCCTTATCGAGAGGCGGGAAATACAGGCACGATAGGACAAATCGCGGGTTTATTTATTGCTAATCAGGGTGCAGCCTATG
>Ga0209777_10005914_pt1 | contig 13937 bp, 12 predicted proteins | sample FrelakmetHBP12HB_FD_187147 | JGI IMG/M metagenome (GOLD analysis project Ga0209777, IMG submission 187147) | Freshwater lake sediment microbial communities from the University of Notre Dame, USA, for methane emissions studies -HBP12 HB (SPAdes)... | ecosystem: Environmental > Aquatic >...
CGTAAGGCGGTTGCCCGCGGCCGTCGCCTCCGTATGAACCATAAATCCCGGATAGATCGAGACGCTCCACAACGTCAATGATGAAATACGCCAGATGTCCCTCTGGAAGCCACTCTTTGAGCGATGGCGGCATCAGGTACATCTGATCACGATCGCAATCTTTAAATACCTTGTCAATCATATTATTAGAGTAGCACAGGATTATAACTTGGTAAAGACTTTTTTCTCCGACAGGCTCCTAGGCAAGAATTATGCCAGTGTCAAGTGGTGTGGAAAAGATTAAGCAAAACGTTAAATAAAAATTTTATCCTCTTGACAAAGCACCATTTTTATGCTATTCTATAAGCATAGGAAGGGAGCTAAGTTAATGAAGTTTGTACCCCCAAAGTTTGATAATCTGAGCGAAATGGCAGCGATAGACGTGGGCAGGCTGACAGAGGATGAGGCGCGGGGCATACTTGAGGGTATCAGGTGGCCAGAGGGTGTGAAGTGTGCTCACTGTGGGAGCGCGGATGTGACGCGACTTGAATCTGATATGGCTAAATCTACCAGAGACGGCGTGGTTCAATGTAACGCTTGCCGCAAGCAATTTACGGTCACGGTTGGCACGGTCATGCACCGTTCTCATATAACACTCCGCCAGTGGGTACAAGCATTTTATTCCGTGTGTGCGCACAAGAAGGGGGTAAACGCGGCGCAGTTACAGAGAGACCTAGGGTTGGGATCGTATCAGGCCGCGTGGTTGTTAGAGCACAAGATACGGGAAGCCATGAAGAGCGGGCCTCTGGCAGAGGCGTTGCGGGGTGTAGCGGAAGTGGACGAGACTTACGTGGGCGGCAAGCCGCGCAAGGGTGACAGTAAGAAGCACAAGCGGGGCCGGGGGACTGAGAAGGCTCCGGTGCTGGCGATGGTAGATGGTAGAGCGTGAGGGCAATGTAGTGAGCAAGCCGGTTGACAAGGTAAATTCCCGGACGTTAAAATCCGCGATCAAAGAGGTGGTGGCGAAAGACAGTACGATAATGACTGATGAATGGAAGTCTTACATTGGGATAGGCAAGGATTTTTCAGGCGGTCATAAGACCATGAATCATGGTCTGTTGGAGTTTGTGAATGGGGATATAAATACAAACACTGCCGAATCGTTTTTTGCGCTCTTAAAACGGGGAGTACACAGGACATTTCACCATATCAGTAGGAAGCATTTGCTAAAATACTGTGATGAGTTTAGTTTCCAGTGGAATAACCGGAGGGTGACGGACGGCCAGCGTGCGGTGGATGCCGTGAAAGGCATGGTGGGCAAGCGGCTGATGTACAAGGATTTGATCGGGAAATAATGGAGAAGAACCGTTTATACTATGGGGACAACCTTGATATTTTGAGGTCAGGAGAAATCCCTGCTGAATCGGTAGACCTGATATATCTTGACCCGCCGTTTAATTCCAAGCGGAATTACAATGTTATTTATGATGGTTCTACCGCACAGGCGGAAGCGTTTAAAGATACATGGAGCTTGAAAAGTTGGCAGGATGAAAAGCAGCTTATTTTTGAAGAGGAACCACAAAGATATAGTAGTATTCACGGGATTATAGATGCTTTTGAAAAATTGCTGATTGCTTCAAGTCCTTCTCTTTTGGGTTATCTTGTAAACATGGCGATAAGATTAGTTGAATTATTTGGGGTGCTAAAGGATACTGGCAGTGTTTATCTTCATTGCGATCCTACTGCAAGTCATTATTTAAAAGTGGTTATGGATTTTATATTTGGGGAGGGAAATTTTAGGAATGAAATAATATGGAAAAGAGCATATACCGTAAAGGGGAATTTTGGACAGGGCAGTAAATTCTTTGGGCCTAATACTGATACAATACTATTCTATTCACGCTCTGATAAATATAAGTTTAATTCTATGTTTAGAGCATATTCAGAAAAATATTTAGAAACTTTCTATCGGTATCGGGATGATGATGGGAAAAGATATAGATTGATAAGCATGATAGGGCCGGGCGGGGCGGCAAAAGGAAACCCTAAATATGAATTTTTAGGTATTACACGTTATTGGAGATACTCACGGGAAAAAATGGAAGACCTTAATAAAGCTGGAATGATTGTCAAAACAAGCCCCGGTTCTGTGCCTCAAAGAAAACAATACCTTGCCGATGGAAAAGGTGTTGCAATTCAATCCTTATGGGATGATATTGAGGCCCTTTCCGCGTCTTCAAGAGAACGTCTTGGCTATCCCACTCAAAAGCCTGAAGCGTTACTTGAACGGATAGTTAAGGCCAGCAGCAATGAGGGGGACGTGGTATTAGACCCGTTTTGCGGGTGTGGAACTACGGTCGCGGTAGCGCAGAGATTGAAGCGCAAGTGGATAGGGATAGACATTACTTTTCTGGCGATTGACCTGATAAAACAACGGTTACTAGACCACTATTATAGAAGTACATTGGCGTTGAACGAGACACAAGCGAAGGCGCAGTTTGAATCTGAAATAACGATCTTTGGTATTCCACAAGATATAGAGAGCGCGAGACAGCTTGCGACCGCAACTACAGGAGATCGTGTGCGCAAGGAATTTGAAAAGTGGGCAGTATTTAATGTAGGGGGAGTATATTCAGAAGCTAAGGGCGCGGATAGCGGTATGGACGGCTATTTTTATATAAACGACTTAGGGGAAGATAACAAGCTAAGGCGGGTTAAGTGTCCAATACAGGTCAAGAGCGGTCATGTTCAAGTGGGGTATATCCGTGATTTTTCGCACGTGATAGAGCGTGAGGGTGCGCCGATGGGCATATTTATTACGCTTGAACCTGTGAAAAAGACGATGCAGAGCGAGATAGCAAAAATGCCTAAAGCGCGGTTAAAGATAGGCCAAGAGTATGATCGGATAATTATGATTGAGGTGCAGGATATAATAGACGGGAAGTTGCCGCAGTTGCCGATCCAGCGGGCGGTTAAGCGTGCGAGCAGGGTGAAGGACGCGGGCGAGCAAATAGAAGTGTTTGAATGAAAAAGCCTAAGCCAAAGCGTAAGTATGCGAAGCGTTTATCCTTATGGCCCTTAAAGGCGGAGGAAGCATTGCGGTTATTTATGCAGGTAGACCCGGAGGCGGTGCGGGGGAAACGTAAAAACAAGTGAAAGATTGCTTTGTCAAACGGATAATTCCGTAAATATTCAACTATTCAGGAGCTTGTTATTTATTCTGGAAGACGATCGAAAACGGAGTATGAAAACAACTTTTCGCCCTTGTATTCGACCCGGACTGACCTGGTTTCTCCGGGGTTCAGGGGAAACTCTTCGGAGCGGATTGCTTCGTTTGTGACCGCATCGAATATTTGCACATTTATGATTCGCCGCTCGTCGCAGGCGCTCGTTACCACCACCACGTACACGTTCGGCTTGGGATGGCCTTCATAATGATGGCTTGGCCTGATACAATTCTCTCCGGCTCGCGCGACAAGCGTTGCCGCCATCAACGCCGCAAAGAAGGCGCAGATTAACTTTCCTCTCATGTCAATCACCCCCCTTGTGATTCAGTCAACGTATTTCCAACACCTCGTCCACCGGCTTGCGGGGCGCCCTGGACAATGGACCTTCCGGAACGCCGAGTGGCAGGATGGCTACTACGTTATAATCGGCCGGCGCTTCCAGTAACTTCTCGATCTCCTTCCTCGCCACCAGCGGCCCGGTCATCCAGCACGTGCCGTAGCCGAGCGCATGGGCGGCCAGGGTAAGTAGCGCCACCGCCGCGGAAACGCTCTGAAGCGCAGTGTTGACCACCACGAGGCGGTCTTCCACAAGCTCCGGCGCTTTATCCTTCAGCATTACATCGGTGTGCGAGTGGTAAGGCCCCTGAAGGACGCATATAACGACGGGCGCCCATGCGAACAGGTTGGTGAAATTGCGCTCGCTGGCGGCTTCTTTCGCGCCGGTCAAGGACGCCATTTTATCGTCCACCACTTTACGAAGCCCCTGTATTTTATCGGGACTGGTTAGCGCCACAAAACGCCACGGCTGGACGTTTGAGCCATTGGGCGCTAAAGTCGCCGCCTCTACTATGCGCCTTATGTCAGCCTCGGAAACCCGGTCGGGCTTGAAACGTCGGACGCTTCTCCGGCCCGACAACACATCAAAAAATTCCATAAAAGTCCCTCATCTTTCCTATTTTAATCCGAAATCAGGAATGTGGTACAAGTAATTTCTTGGATATTTGCCTCGCCCCCTCATTTTCGTTATCGGACTTGGATGACAAGGCGCGCCTTGCCGGAGACCACCCATTTGGTATGGATCGGGATGAACTTGAGGTCCTGGCGCAGCGACGATCCGGTGGAGTTGAGAGGCCCCATGATTCTGATCGCCGACGGCGGAAGCTCCGACAGGAAAAAGCCCTCGGTCACCGCCCCTACCGTTGGCATTTGCTGGATAACCACCATGTCGGTCCATTGATATAACGAGGCAAATTGTTCCATCACATCCGCGAAATTGGCTGGCGGCGGCGTTTGCGGCATCACCTCCCGGCCCCCTGCCACCCCCACCAGGAATTTATCCCCGCTGTTCAAGTCCTGCGGCGCCTCGATCTCAACAGGATAATCCATATCTTCGCCCTCAAACGGCTTGAGCGTCACGTGAAGGTGAGCGGTTCCGCCGGGGCGGACCGAGTCTTCCTCCATCCACATGCCCTTGATCGTCGCCAACCTGATGTGGTGATCCACGGAAAGATCGAACTTTAACGATTCGAGGCGCACCTCTTCGAAAGGATTGAGTATCAGCTTCTGAACGATATCCACCATGGCTTTATTGTAAGGCCCCATGTTGTTGTAGAAGGTGTTGTTAAGGGAGAGAGGCTTATAGCCGGCGAAAACTATGTTCATCCGGGCGGTTACGGTGTTTTCTCCGAGCAGCGGCTCAGCGCTCATAAGCGCGCTCTTGATGACGACATCGAGCGCTTTCGGGGTGAAAGAGGCGTCCCACCCCATTTCGACATGGTAGGTGTCCGAGAAGCCGGTGTTGGGGTTCGATACCTTTACCTCGACCGGGATCATCGCCGCCTTCTTGCCCATCTGCCCGCATATTCCGCTCTGGCGGTCTTGTGAGAGGGTGCCGACTTCGGAGAGGGACGAGGCCATTTTGGTCGAGATAGCCAGCGAGGGAAGAATGGTGTGCACATACGCGCCGGTCATGGGCAGAGACCATTGCCCGCCGCCCATGAACGGATGACCGAATGCGACCACCTTGTCGCCGAGACGATATGTTACCGTGCCGATGCCGTCCATCTGGATGTCACCCCGCGTCAGTGTGACGCCGACCGCAGCGCCGGGGACCAGCTCGGGGGACGGCTCGAGAGCGTGACCGCCGCCTGCCCGCATAGGCTTCAAATAAAATGGCGCCAATTCCTCTTCCAACTCATCCATCAGGGACGGAGCGAGACCCGACACCATGAGAGGACTCATGACCGGCGCCATCTCGCCGGATGCGGTCTTTATAGTATTATTGCCTACAATTCTTCCCCCCGGTCTCCTCTGTTCCACGGGGTGCTGGAGGTCTTTGAGCATATTTTCTATCGGGGTCACCCCCGCTATCGGCTTCTTGGAAAAACTCCATGCATAAGCCACAGCGCCGATGATCTTCCCGTTAATATATACGGGGGATCCGCTCATCCCCGCCACAACGCCGCTGTCTTCCAATCCGTGCCCTGAGAGCTTCACAATTATAATATCCTGCTTGGGCATCGCATTCGGGAGCACATCAATGACCTCGACGTTGAATTCCTCTATTTTGGTTCCCTCGAAGACGGTCTTACCGATGCCTGTCATGCCGCGTTTCACCTGATCGAGCGGCATTACGTCATCCGGGACCGTGGCTGGTAATAGAACGGGCGCCAGTGTTGCCAGGATAAGTATGAAAGAGCGCGCTATTTTCATGTGAATTCCCCCACTGATGGGCGTAGCCCTTGTAGATTTATTATTCGCCATCGAGGGCCGACCTCATGTTTGCAATGTATCGTTCGGCCTTCTCCGGCATATTCTTATGGCATTCCCTTGCAGCCCTTGCGACCTGTTCGGGAGTGAATCCGAATTTTTCGGTGAGCGCCTTCTGCGGCGCGCTGGCCCCAAATCGCTCTATCCCTATCGCCATGCCAAGGGGGGATACATAAGGCCCCCAGCACGCGCTCCGGCCCGCCTCCACCGCAACCCGGCACAGCGCCCTCCGCGGAAGCACTTCGTCCTTATATTCCCTCGATTGCTCCTCGAAAAGCGATATGCACGGCATGCTCACCACCCGCACGCTCATGCCCTCGCCTTCCAGTATCGCCGCCGCATCAAGAGCGACCGGCGCCTCGCTCCCGGTGGCTATGAGCAGAATATCAATTCCCGGCGATTTTTCCTTTTTGATTATATAGCCGCCTTTCATAACGCCGGATGCCGGCGCGTATTTCGAGCGATCCAGTACAGGCAGGGCCTGCCTGGTCAGGGCAAGCGCGGTAGGGCCTCGATACTTCAGGGCCGCAAACCATGCCCAGGGCACTTCCGAAGCATCCCCCGGACGAAACACTCTCAACCCGGGAATGCCCCGAAGCGAATGCAGGTGCTCCACAGGCTGGTGTGTGGGGCCGTCTTCTCCGAGAAAGATACTGTCATGTGTAAACACGTAAATAACCCTCTGCTTCATCAGAGACGCAAGCCGAATTGAAGGCCGCATGTAATCGCTGAATATCAGGAACGTCCCGCCGTAAGGAATCAGGCCCCCGTGCAACGCAATCCCATTCAGGATGCCTCCCATCGCATGCTCCCGTATCCCGAAATGGAAGTTGCGCCCTTTGAAGCTACCCTTCCCTATTGCGCCCGAATCTTTGATAAGCGTGTTATTGGACGGCGTGAGGTCCGCCGACCCTCCGACCAGTCCGGGAAGTTCCTTTGCCAGGAATTGTATGACCTCCCCCGAAGCATGCCGAGTCGCAACCGGCTTCCCCACCTTGAACTCAGGGAACTTATTCTGGAGATCATCGGGTATATCGCTTCCCAGCTTATCCCACAAAGCGGCTTTATCGGGATGGGCGATCCGCCATTTCTCAAACTTTTTTTCCCAGGAAAGGCGGTGAGATTTCAGCGCGCGCGCTCGTTTCGCAAAAAGCATCCTTACCGCCTCGGGAACAAAAAACGCAGGCTCGACCGGAAGCCCCAGGTTTTGTTTCGATTTTATCACTTCTTCCTTGCCGAGAGGCGATCCATGGGAATCGGCGGAATCCTGTTTGTTGGGGCTGCCGAAGGCTATGTGAGTGCGCGCAATGATGAGACTGGGGCGGTCGGCGACTCGTTTTGCTTTTCGTATCGCCCGGTCAACCGCCGCGCGGTCGTGTCCGTCAACGCGCTGCACGTGCCAGCCATAGGCCTTGAACCGCGCGCCGACGTCCTCCGTAAAAGTCAGCGCCGTGTCGCCGTCTATGGTTATGTGATTATCATCATAAATATAAATAAGCCTGCCAAGCCCCCAATTCCCAGCAAGGCTTGCCGCCTCGGAAGAAATTCCCTCCATCATGTCCCCGTCGCTCACAATGCCGTAAGTATAATGTTCGATCGGGTTGAATTCGTCCCCCGTGGCGAACATCTCCGCTAGGATGCGCTCGGCTACAGCCATGCCGACGCCGTTTGCAAAGCCCTGCCCCAGAGGCCCCGTGGTGGTTTCGACACCCGCCGTCAATTCATGTTCCGGGTGGCCGGGGGTAAGGCTGCCCCACTGGCGGAAATTGCGAATGTCATCCAGTGTCAGATTATATCCTGACAAGTGGAGCAGTGAATAAAGAAGCATCGAGCCATGGCCCGCGCTCAGCACAAACCGGTCCCTCGCGGGCCATCCCGGCGACCCCGGATCGTGCTCGAGGCGCTTCAGCCAGAGCGCTACCGCACAATCGGCCATCCCCATCGGCATCCCGGGATGGCCGGAATCGGCCTTCTGAATCGCGTCCATCGTAAGGCCGCGGATGGTGTTGACGGCCAGTTGAACCAGGTCCTCACCACTTAATTCCATTCCAAAAGTGGCGGGATCTGCGGGTCCTGTATCGTTGCTCATAACGTGCTCCCAATCATGACGTGAATTACTAATTATCTCTTATATTCTCAAAAAAACAACCGCGCCGTTTATCTGTTTTTTCTAGTGAATTTTCGGCAATTATTTTGTTAAATAACCAATAATTATACCGATAAAATCTCGTCGAGCATTATTTTCACGCGCGTATTGGCGTTTCTTTCGGTTTCAACCCGCTTTCTTCCCGCTTCGCCCATTTTGCGGGCCTTTTCCGGATTTTTCAGCAGGGAAGTAATCGCTCCCGCAACAGCTCCCGCATCGTTGGGATCAACCAGAACGCCCGTAACGCCGTCCTCGACGGTATCGGGAATTCCTCCGCTGTTTCCCCCGACCACCGGTTTTCCGAAAGCGCCCGCTTCAAGAAATGCGTAACCGTATCCTTCAATTCCCTTTGAAGTCCGATCCCATCTGGAAGGCATTGCAAACACGTCGCAGGCGGAATACCAGCCGAATTTTTCCTCTTCGCTCACCCACCCCACAAATAAAATATTTCCACTTTGACCGGACTGGACGGCCTTCCGCTCCAAATCGGCGCGATATGGCCCGTCCCCAACCACCACCAGCGCCGCATTGGGAACATCCCTTCGGATCATGGGCATCGCCTCTATCAACGTGTCGGTTCCCTTATGCGGCACGAGGCGACATATAGTCAATATGATCTTCTTGCCATCGAGTTTGAGCGTTTTCAGGTCCGGCGCTTTTCCCGGCAGCGTGGAAATAGCAGGATCAATTCCCGGGAAAGCAAGCCTTATTCGTTGAGAATCAACTCCTATCCCCGTAAGGCGCTCCGAAGTAAACCTGCTTATCGCCAACACCCGGTCCGCCCCTTTCCACAAATCGCAGAGGTATTGATTCCCTTCAGCTTCCAGCACGTCGCGGCCGTAAGCGATGGCGACAATCTTTTTATCTGAAGATTTCAGGACAATGGCCGTTTCAAGCAGAAACGACCAGCCGCATACAATTATTTTCGGTTGAAATATTCCGACAAGACGACGCGCTTCGGCTATACTGCGGCAATAACAATAATGGTAAAACGCCTGAACCGGATTATTTCTCAGCGAGCCTATCTTCAATAAAACGCGATCGGCAAACGACGGCGGCTCAAACCTGACGCGGGCGATCGGATATTTAGACCTTGCATCATAATCTTTTTCGGCATGACCGTTCCGGCTTCCCGCCAGAACACTCAGGCCCTCCGGATCACACGCCTCCGCGAGGTCCCCGAGAAGTTTTTCCGCTCCGCCGACGGCGGGCGGAAATGAATATGCGAGAAGTAATATATTCATCGAGTTTCAGGCTATCAGGTAATAGTGTAATATTTCATAATTCATTTCATATCTCAACCTTGAGCGGCCCCTTGGCGATGAACCCGAAGATAATCGAGAGAATAAAATATTGGATTATCCAGTGAGGCCGCCAATGAGTAAGGGGAATCTCCGGCGACCCCGATGGATACATCACCTCGATGGATTTAAGCGGACCTTCCGCGCTCATGGCCGGTTCGCCGGGGTAAAAGATTGCGTTCCCGATGCCTTTCGAGCGCAAAGGGGCCAATCTAGCCCCCTGGGCGCCGGCCTCGAGCGATTTTTCATAAGATACTCCGCCCGCTTTGATACCCAGGACATATTTTCCCTTGGCTCTGGGTGAAACCCTCCAGAACGTCTCACCCCTGCTCTCGATGCGCAACGGCGGCGCTTCAAGCGATACGCCGTCAGGAGCGACAAGGGCTTCGTCCATCTCCTCGACCGGGACGGGCCTCTCCCGCGTCGCCACCACCAGAACCGTTCCTCCCGGTCTGACCGGCTCCATCCCGAATCGGAAATTCAAATGTATTAAAATAAGCAAAACGGGTATCATCATCGCGGCGAGGGGCTTCAGGTTCAGCCCCATGTAGATAAAATTTTCTCTAAGCACTTTCTTCTGCGCCCGAAGCATCACGGAGACCTGCTCACGGTAAATCCACGTCTCGAGCAGGTGGCCCTTGATGCGCTCCTTGGCCCTCAATATCCCCGCCTGGTTCGATGTGTATTTATACACCAGAACCATCAGGACGCCGGTCACCGCCGACGCGGCGAACATGCCCCAGAACGGCGCGGCAGCGGCAAAGGGGACAAAAAAGACATCCATCCCCCGATGCAGTATGTTCATCAATGAAAACATGATAGGCTGTAGGCTGTAGGCTGTAGGCTGTAGGCCTTAGGCCTTAGGCCTTAGGCTATAGGTAGAAAAGGTTTATGATATATAGCCTAGGCCCTGGAGCCGTTTCTTGATTTCCTCGTCCGAATCTGCGCCATCGAGCTTGCTCAGCTCCTTTTCCAGCGCGTGAATGATGAATTCATCCGGCGAGCTGTACCCGGCCAATTTTGCGAATTTCTTCACACGCTCGTAAAGGTCGCCGTCAATTTTGATCTTCGGCATACGTAAACCCCTTCCGCTATTGGATTCAATCCAAAATCCAAAATCTAAAATCCAAAATTTGGAATCACCATATCGTTTTCCCCACCATCCTGCTTGACGGACCGATCCCGTATTCGGCCAGAATGCTTGGCGTCAGGTCGTGGATGAACGGGAAGGACGCCTTTATTTTTTTATTGGAGAGCAATATGCCCGGCACGATTTCGGGGTCCATGCAATGGTCGCCGCTCCACGTGCCCATGTTGTCGCTGAAGAAGTTTTTAGGGAATCCGCCCAGCGCCGACTCATCGCTCGTCCGATAGCCGCGGTCATACCCGAGGATGATGTCCGGCGCCTCCGCCACATGATCGCCCGAAAAAACCTTTCCGGAGATAAACGCTTTCCTTAGAGGGCGCTTGCCGGTTTTTTCGTCCACAAGCGCCTCCAGCTTGCCCGCCAGCTCCGCGATGAGCCTTTCGGCCTCCGCGCCCGGCTCGACAATCCCGTTCACCTCGCGGCCTCTCAAATTTATGTAAAGCGCGTTGATGCCAATGTTATAGGCCCTCGTGCGGCTCCAATCCACGCCCTCGAGAAACTCGATCTTATCCCCGGCGGCATCGTTATTGAGAGCCATGTACCCGTTTTCCGCGAGCCAGGTGTTTAAATTGAGCATCCGGTAAAAAGGCGCGAAGCCGTGATCGCTCATCACGATCAAAGTTGCGTTTTTATCTATTTTCGCGCGCACCCGGCCGACGAGATCGTCCATCCCGATATAAAGCTTTTCGATGAAATCGCCGAAGTCCCGATTGAGGGCGGAGGTATACGCGGGACTAAGCGGATCGGACGCGCGCCACATGGTGTGCTGGTTGAGATCGAGGCTGGAAAAATAGGAGAAGAGCAATCCTTCATTCCAGCAGTCGAAAAGGCGCCAGAAATTGCGCTTATCCTCTTCGAGAACGTGCAGGGCGTGTTCGGCATATTCATGGTCGTCGAGCACCTTGTGTTGCAGGGCCTTGGTGTCTTCGCGTATTCCCTGGGTATAGAACGGCCCCGTCTCGCGCGAGAGGGTCGCGGCGTAAGATTCGGGATATGAAATCGGCAGCGCCGGATGCTCGGGGCTAATGTTGACCGGCGTCACGTACAGCTTGAAATCCGGCCGCGCGGCCTTAAGATAAAACTTGACAATGCCCTTAACGTCCGGCGCAAACGGCGCCAGCTTAAAAGAGATAGTCACCCACCCGCTCCACTCGCCCACCTTGAGGAGCAGCTTGTTGTCATCCGCTTCTATCAATGCCGCGTCCGCTTTCGGGTCAATGTAAACGGTGAACGGAACCGTCGCATCCGGCTGATCTTTTAAAAACGTATTCGGCGGGCCGCTAATTTCAGCCCGAACGATGTTGTTTTCGACCCATACCGTATAGACTTTTCCGCCAGTGACCTTTGAGGCGTTATCCGGCGGATTATCCGTGTAATATGAAAAGGTGCCATAAGTTCCGAGCATGTCCGGGGCGCCCATTCCGGCGATTTCCCGGCAAAGCGCGCTCGGCGCCGGCGGGAAATTGGACGGGATTTTATAAATGACGCTTGGAATGCCATTGCGGGCCAATATCTGCCAGAAAGCCTCTCCGTAACGCTTGAGCACAACATTGCCGCCCGACAAAGGAAGCTGGTATTTGCCGAAGTGGATCAGGCGTTTAGGCGGTTCGGTCTCGGAAGTGCTTAAAAACGGCAGGATAACATCGCCCGGCTTGCGATGAATGAAATCGAAAATTCCGTGCCCGCCGGGGTTCATGCCAGTGATAAAATTTGAAAACGCAACCGGAGTCTGCGCCGGAATGCTGGACATAAGCGGCCGGAAATCGCCCTCGGCCGCCAGGCGCGAGAAATTCGGCATTGCCCCTTTATTCATCAAACGGGATAAAATCTCGTGATCCATGGCGTCAATCGCTATTATCAATACCTTATGCGCGGCGCGGGGACTTTTCTTATCACAAGACGATACCAACGCGCCAAGCGCCAAGGCCGCCATGGTTTGGTTGAACTGCCTTCGCGGAATGCGGTTTTTGGAATTATTCATATTAGTGGAGTTAAGTTTTCGGCCCTTTTTCATTCTGCTTCATCCCAGAAGTAAAATATCCTTCCCGTCCATGTAAGATGGCTTTTCTATGCCGAAAATCTTCAGTACCGTCGGCGCGACATCAACGATACGCGGGGCAGAACTTTCCGCCTTCCGGTTGCAGAAAAAGACGCCCGGAACGAGTTCCGGGTCAACGCAATGATCTCCGCTCCAGCTCTTCACGTTGTCCTCAAAGACCACATCATTTACAAAGCCGGTCACGCCGTCCCAACTGGCGCGATAACCGTCCCCATACCCCACCACCAGGTCGGGCGCATTGTCAATATACGGGCCTGTATAACTTTCCCGGGCGGCATAAACACGCGATATCGCAAGGTCTCCGGTCTCGGGGTCTTTGAGGCCATTGAGTTTGCCGGACAACTCTGAAATAAGCTTTATGGATTCCTCGCCACTTTGCACCGCGCCGTTCTTTTCCCGCCCGACTCGATTTATGTAAATGCCGCCAAGCCCCAGCGCATAAGCCTTCGTGCGACTCCAATCCACCTTTTCAAACCATTCTCCGCTGGCCGAAGCGTCTTCCTTGAGAGACAGGTACCCCTCACGATATAGCCACGAGTTCAAGTTGACGCCTCGCCTGAAAACCTTAAACCCGTGATCGCTCATCACGATAAGCACGTCGTTTTTCCCGATCTTTTCAACCGCTTTGCCGAGTAATTCATCACATCGCCGGTAGAGGTCATCCACTGCGCTAGGGTGCTCTGTGACACTTTTACCCCTGTTTGCGGGATGGTCATCGAGAAGGTAACGGCTGAACATGTGTTGTATGCGGTCTGGCGTATCGAAAACGCACACAACGCAGCCATCGGGCGTATGCTCGATGGCGTCGAAGAGCATTTTCTCGCGTTCCTCGTGATGGCGCCAGCATTGCTCGAGGAATGCGGACTCGGTCAATACCCCTTCATTCAGCGCCCAGGTGTCCTCGGCGAGGCCCAGTGTTGAGTATGGGCCGATTATTTTTGCGAGATATGTCGAATAATATATCGGGTGGCTTATGGGAAGGGCTGGCCTGTCGGGGTCTATGTTTATAGGCGAAACATAAAGCCCGAAATTCGGCTCGATTGATTTCAGAAAAAGACGGCAAACGCCATGCACTTTTATGCCCAAGCCGGGCTTGAACGCAATTCTCAGCCATTCAGAGCTTTGGCCCACTTTCAGGCTTAATTTTTGACCGTCAAGGCTGATTGCAGCTTCTATCCCGTTTAATGTGACACTCAAGGGCACGGTCATAAACCCGCCGTCGGCTCGCAAGGTGTTTTCCGGCCCGGCTAGCATGGAGGTTATGACATCGCCGTTGCGGCGAACGTTCACCAGCGTTCCGCCCGAGATC